>JACCDQ010696510.1_pt1 | contig 91873 bp, 81 predicted proteins | sample 7446031 | NCBI WGS metagenome assembly JACCDQ01 (sample SAMN15323442, study PRJNA562643) | freshwater metagenome | isolation source: river surface water | place: USA:Blue River Watershed | collected 2017-08-17
GGTATCGGCACTTTTAGGTCGTATGCCATCTGCGGTAGGTTACCAACCAACATTGGCAACTGAGATGGGAGCTATGCAAGAGCGTCTTACTTCTACAAACAAAGGATCTATTACGTCTGTACAAGAGGCTTACGTACCTGCGGATGACTTAACTGACCCGGCTCCTGCAACAACGTTTGCTCACTTAGATGCTACAACCGTATTGTCTCGTAAAATTGCTGAGTTAGGTATTTATCCAGCGGTTGACCCATTGGATTCTACTTCAAGAATTTTGACACCACATATCTTAGGAAATGAGCACTATGACTGTGCACAAAGAGTAAAAGAGATTCTTCAAAAATACAAACAATTACAAGATATTATCGCCATCCTTGGTATGGAAGAGTTATCAGAAGATGATAAATTAGCGGTTTCTAGAGCACGTCGTGTACAACGTTTCTTGTCTCAACCATTCCACGTTGCTGAGCAATTTACAGGTATTCCAGGTGTATTGGTAGATATCAAAGATACCATCAAAGGATTTAATATGATTATTGATGGTGAATTAGATCACTTGCCAGAATCAGCTTTCAACCTTAAAGGTACTATCGAAGAAGCTATCGAAGCTGGAGAAAAAATGTTGGCGGAAGCTTAAAATCAGTTTGCAGTTGTCAGTGATCAGTAATCAGTTTTACTTATAACTCATAACTCATAACTCATAACTATAAAATTATGATTTTAGAAATAGTATCACCTGAAGCGTCTTTGTTCAAAGGAGAAATAACTTCAATATCTGTTCCAGGTGTTGATGGTAGTTTTCAAATCTTGAACAATCACGCCCCAATAGTTTCCTTACTTCAAAAAGGAACTGTAAATATTACAGCTCCAAATTTTAAGTTTAGCAAAGAAAACGCTGCCTTATTTACAAAAGTAAATGATCAGAATTATACCTTAGCTATTTCTTCAGGAACTATAGAAATGAAAGACAATAAAGTAATTGTTTTAGCAGACTAAAATAATTGTATTTTATAAAATCAAAGCCGAAACGTATTTGTTTCGGCTTTTTTTGTGTTCTTTATTTTTTAGAAGAATTTTATTCGATAGTTGTTTTCAAGTTGGTATCAAGAGTTTTACTTTCACTGTATTTGCCTGCAATGACCAGTGCTCCTGAAATTAATACAAGATTTTTAATAATATATTGTCCTACTAAAGTTGGACAATAGGGAAATGCGTCAAAACAAACCTTTTTTAGGATAAAAATTGGGAATAAGGTTACCATCATATGCATTAATAATAAAATGATTGTATATGGGATGAATCGTTTTATTAGCAGTCCCAAGCCAATAATTACCTCGCAAATTCCAAGGAATGGGACAAATATATCCGGTCTGAACCAATAGGCTGTCTGTTCTACGAGTTCGCCGGCCGGACTCATTCCAAATACTTTTAAAGCGCCAAACCAGATGTAAACAATGGCAAGGGCTATTCGCATTAAAATAATGCTGTATCGATCCATTTTTCTGCTAAATTGAGCGTAGAGGAGGTTAAAAGTGTGTTTCATGATTTTTATGTTTATTTTGGTTCGTAAATAGGATATCTTACATTCAAATAATTTGGTTTTTTGGTAAATAACCTGACAGGTTTCCAACGCCTGTCAGGCTATAGTTGATAAGATATATAACAAACCATTTAAACAAATTATCAACCTTAATTCTTTATTATTGAGATTATTCAGCTCCATCCGTAGAGGCTCTTGCTACCGCAACGCCTCCTACTTTTTCGCCTAATTGAAGTCCTTTTTCACAATCACTTCTGTAATGAATAGCGCCAAAAATTCTAGAATCTGAAGCTTGTTTAGCCATCAATTGATAACTCTTTGCTTTGGCAGGGATAATATGCGATAAAACGATACACGCAGCACCACTAAATGTAGAGTGACCTGACACATAGGAAGGAAAATTAGGAAGACCAGTTGTTGTTTTTATCGAGGGATCCATTTGAGAAGGTCTTGGATTGAAGTAAGTATATTTTGCATCCCAACAACTTATAGCTGCATCCATCATAGCTACGTTTAGCAAAGCCATATTTCTTGCCCATCGTACCTCACTATAATTTTGTTCTACAAATGATTCAGCTGCAATAGCATTCCAGTGTCCTGGAGGTGTGTATGTCCCAACTCCATCTGCCCAAAAGGTTACGATTTTTAGGTTTTCTCTAGTGGTATTTTCACTGTGTTTTTTTATTTCAGCTAGTTCTTTTGCAAACTGTTCTGATTTTGTAGAAGGAGGTGGTACGGGACGACTTGCTACAACCATTTCTGGAGTCATTAAAAAGGATTTTACTTTTCCAAATAAAGGAAGCATAGGAGGTCTCACAGGCAAATCTTGTGATTTCCATGGGGTTTCTCCAGTTGCGGCTGTTTGTGTTTCTAATTGTGCCCAGATTTCAGGTGTTCCAATTGCTGCTCCAGCGCCATCTCCTGCTGCACGAGCAATAAATTTACCAGCAATTTTTCTTCCTAAAATAATTCCGGCATCAACATCACTTCGCACATTAGCTCCGCTGATGATTCGATATAGTTTTTCTTCGTCTGCTTTTTCATCGATGTATGCAATTTCTGTAGGGAAAAATAATTTTAATAATTCAACAGTAACTCCTGATAAAACTCCGTCTTCTGAAGGATAAGAAGGCAAGGTACTTTTTGGAATCATAACTTGTATGTTTGAATCTATTGTAAATGGAGCGGCTCTGTTGTATAGTTTTTTGTAATGCCAAGCAGCAACCAAAGCATCATATTGAGCAGCGCTTACATACGCATAAGCTCTAGCTGCATATGGTGGATTCGAAAAAGGGAATTGTGGATTTGCAAAAGGATTTGCCGCCGAAGGGGCAGGGTATGTTCCGTCTTCATTTTGATAAGGAGGGCGGTTGTGTCTTGCTACTAAGGTTCTCATGATTTCGTTCCAACGTAAAACGCTACCTGCGCTCCAGTATTTTATAATTCTCTTTTGATTCTCGGTTATATTAGCTTGATAGCTTTTAATTTCATTAATTTCTCTAGTAAATGCAGAACTATTAGCCGCAATAGGTGCGTCAAGAGCAAATTCATCTGGTGCTGTTAATAAGAATGTTTTCCATGTTCCCGCTAGTTCATCAACATTAGTTGGATTTAAGGCATGAAATTCCTCATTTCGTTCTGTAATATAATCATTACAAGAAAAAGTGAAAGCAAGAAATAATATTAGGAGAGTTGTATAAACAGTTTTTTGTATTTTATTTTTCATCTTGTTTTTTCTCTTTTTTAAAATTAATTACATAAAAGATACCTCCGTAATAGGTATTTGATTTCCCAACGTTTTTCCCCTCAACAACATAGTTGAAACCACCAACAAGTGATAATTCAGGCATTTTTTTGAAGGTGTATTTTGAGTTAACTCCGTATTTTAAAGCATTCATAGTATTGCTTGGAAATGGCATATTATTTTTGGTTATGTCAAATCCTCCTGATTGAGTAACCCAATTGTCTATTACGAATTCAGCAATTAATATATTTGAACGATAACCAGCTCTAAAATTAACCGAAATAGCATCTGGCATATCTACTTTGTTAGTGTAATGAATCTCATCTGTTAAATATGCATTTCTATCAATTGTAATATTGGCTCTTTTTATATAAGCGCCTGAAAAAGTTGTAAAAAAGTGCCCTCTTTGATAATCCCCCATTAATCGCAATGAGGTTGTTTTACTTTGTAAACCAAGACTTAAAGGTAAATAATCAGCGCTGTAATTTGAAGTTGGAGCAGAAAAACTTCCTAATGCATACAAGGAATAGGTTGAATTCCCAATGGTTTTTTCCAAAGGCATATATTTTATAGTTAAGGAAAGATCTTGAATTCCTTTTTGATCTTTCATGGTTCCTGCGGAAGCATGAGTTTTAATATAAGGAATGCTAAATAGAACATTTAATTTGTCTGAAACTCCGTAATTTCCCATTATACCAACAGATTTTGTAGAAACAGTTCCTAGGTTTAAATTTTCTCTTTTAAAATTGCCTTCCCAGTATTCATTCCAGCCACTATATTGATAAACAGCGCCAAAACAAAAATTGTTTTTACTCATCATGATTGCGTCAATATCGGTTTGAGCGCTCATAAACAAGGGAATTAATAAGAGACAACTGATGTAAATTTTTTTCATCGTAATAAACGGGTTGTAATTAATAGTTATTTATAATTGTTTTTTTTTGAATTTAATGAGGCATTTCTACCGTTATTTTTTTAGCTAAGTTAAAACGGTATGAATAGCCAACATTGATTGAATAATCAGCAAAAGCAGCATCCCCTTGTACGTGTACATATTTGCTTGGGTCTGTGATTACAGAATTTTTTAAGTTCTGGCTGGCAATATCCGCTGCACTTTGGATGCGATTTTTAACTACATTATAAGGTATGAAAAGACTGAAACCATGTTTTCCCAATCGATAAGAGAAGCCGTATTCAACTGCAATGACATATCCCGGGCGACGATAAGCAACCTGTCCTCCAAAAGCATCGTAAGCAGGGATACCTTCAAATCTTCCTGCTAAGGATACCGTAAAATTTTCTTTTTTGTCTACGGCAGCCATGAATCCGGCACGGCCAAAATATTGATCAGGGCTTGCGTAGATTTCATATCCTTCCAATCCTGCTTTTGGTGCTGATTTGAAAGTACCATTGGATTCTTTGGGGTTAAATAAGTAATATCCGTTTGCAAAACCATAAAGACGTCCGGTTAATTGTCTGAACGCTTGTACTTCTACAGAGAAGCCCACTCCTCCGTCACCCGGCTGGATGGCTTGGTCCATAACGACATTTTTTGTTGTTCCGTCAGTTTGTGGGGCATCATCGGTTTTATCATGGCTTCCGTTGTTTAATTTTACGCCTAAGCCGAGCATAATGTTTCCTTTATTGGCTTTTACGGGGTCAATAAACCAATAGTTGACACTTAATCGGGCATCAGCAATTCCTTTTGCGTATACACTGTAGCGATAGGTGTTTTTTATCGGGCTGGTTTGTTTTAATATTTGGGAACGTTCGTTGTTTACGTAAGGTAAAGTGGCATTCAACTGAATACGATTGGTTAATCCGTAAGAAACATTTAAGTCTATAGCATGAGAATAGATGTTCACTGCATTGCCACGCTCTTTTCCATTTGCGTCAAACCCTCCTCCGGTCAGTTGGCGTTTTAATTGTTCTTCTGTGCCAACAAAATGCCTCCAGGAGTGGAAATAACGGTAATTTGTACCTACTTGAAATTCGCCTTCACTCAAATTATAGGAGTTTGAGGAGTTCATGTTTTGTCCTCCCATTTGACGAACTGCTACGCAGCCTTGAGCGTTGATTTTTTCAGTAAAAAGAGTTGTTGAAATAAATAATATAAAAGTAATTGCACTATATAAAAAAGATAGTTGTTTCATAAGTTGGTTTGGCTTTTTAATGTTTTTTATAAAAGGGTAATGCATTTTTCCTTGGAGGAAAAAGGCAGCTGTTTGAAAAAATCATATAATTATAAATATGATCTAATCATAATGAGTTGTTCTTATTGGAATTGCCAAAAGGAACGGTCAATAGTTAATAATAGGAATTTGATAATTGGGTTTGAATTATTCTGAATGGGTCAGGATAATTTGCTCTGTAGCTTAAAATTTTTAAATAACATTAATCTTTTCGGACGTATTTAATCCTTTTAAAACAGCTTTGAATGATGAATAAATGAATTCAAAATAGGAAATTTCTAAAAAGTTAAATTAACCACGTTCGTTATGTCCTATGACAACGGATCAAAAGTTAAAAGCAACAGAAAATAGAGAATTAAATGAAATCTGGCGGAGAATACGATAAAGAATGGTATCCCGCATGTATTGCCTCTTTTGTAGTTGTATTAAAGGCAACGGTTTCGTATACTTTTTTTGGTGAAAAGCATACATTATTAGCCTCATGGGCTACATAATCTTTGATAAAAGATTTTAATAATTTTTTTACAGGGCTATCTTTTGAAGAACTATTGTTGAATAATTGATTGTCAACAATGTCATTCAAGCTTTTGCCTACTTCATCCTGATGTGAATTAGGAAGATAATATAGACTTAATATGTTGTTTTGAATCCTTTTCTTAAAAACATGGTATGTTTTGTTGTGAATAGTTACATTTTCGTTTACATATTCTAAATCAGTGTCTTCGATAAAAGAATATAAAGAAGCATTGAGATGGATTACCTTAAATGCTGATGCATCATTTTTTTCCATAGAGGCTACCCATGCTTGCTCCTGTTGTTGGGCAAACATCAGATAATATCCAAGTACATTGTAGAACAATGTAACTATTAGAAAAAGAGATGCTATTCGTTTCATAGGTGTCGAAAATAGAAAACTAATTTCAAGTTCAATGATTTTGATGCAAAAAATAGGGTAAAATCAAGCCGAAAAGGTTTTCGAAAATTAAATTTCTTTTGATTTATAGTTGTTTTTTTTCAATTCAAGTATAAAATAATTTGTGAAACCGATTCTTGCGTAAGAATCGAAATGGTCCGTTTAAAAAAGAAACAATACATCCACAATAATTGTATACCAAAAAAGTTGCTTATTTTTGGTGCTATGAAAAAATTCCCCGAAAATCTTTCGAAGAAACTTGAAATCCGGATGCAAAACAATGCATTGAGACAGTTGCCTACAGAGAAAAAAATCATTGATTTTGCTTCCAATGATTATCTCGGATTGTCCCAGTCAGATGCCATTTTTCAAGCGACCCATCAATATTTAGTTGCAAAAGAGATAACTCAAAATGGGGCAACGGGTTCCCGTTTGCTTTCCGGAAATCATCAGGTTTATCAAGAAGCAGAAAACTATATCGCTCAATTTCATCAAGCAGAATCGGCGTTGATTTTTAATTCGGGTTACGATGCCAATGTAGGTTTTTTTAGTTCCGTTCCTCAAAAAGGGACTGTAAATATTACAGCTCCAAGTTTTAAGTTTAGCAAAGAAACCGCTGCTTTATTTACGAAGGTAAATGATCAGAATTATACTCTAGCTATTTCTTCAGGAACTATTGAAATGAAAGACAATAAAGTAATTGTTTTAGTTGACTAAGACAATTCAATATAAAAGCTAAAAGTCATACAGCGATATATTATTTTTTTTTGAAGCTAATTTGCTTTGTCAGTTTGCTTCGCTCTTGTCAGCTGTTAGCTGTATCTCTTGTGGCAAATGCCGCTATAAGATGGTGTTTTTTCCATCTGTCTGTAGGCAGGGTCTGAGTAAAATAGAGAAAAGTAAACCTATTTCTCTTTTACAAATTCCATAATATCTCCCGGTTGACATTCCAGAATTTTACAAATCAGTTCTAAAGTTGAGAACCGAATAGCTTTTGCTTTTCCGGTTTTCAAAATAGAAAGGTTGGCTGTCGTAATGCCAATTCTTTCTGCAAGTTCATTAGATCGCATCTTGCGTTTGGCAAGCATTACGTCCAGGTTTACGATTATTGGCATAGTCTAAATTGTTAATTCGTTTTCTTCTTCTAATATTTGTCCTCTGTCAATAAGTTTAGTAAATAATATTAATACAATACCCAAAAAGATTATGTAGATATTAATATCAATTATTGGATTGAAATAAACTTTAATATTTTCGAAATAAGCATTTTGTAAAGATTCTAAAATTTGTGGCTTTACTGCTATATTTCCAAATAAATTTTTATCAATAAAAGAATAGATTATTGGGATTGATTGTGAAAAAAGAAGTAAATAGCCAAGTGTAGAAATGTATTTAGAAAGGACTTTTGAAAAATATATTTCTTTGGCTAATTGTTTTAGTATTAATGCTAAAAAATACATTTGTAAAATATAAAAAAGAAAGCTTATTGGACTTCTTAATGCCAAAATGAAATCTGTAAATTTGTCATTGCTTTTTATACTTAAATATTGAGAATCGCCATAGTGTTCGTATTTAATAAATTTGAAGCTATTTTTGTTCTTATAATTTTCATTATATACAACTGAATAGTCTTCATCACTAAAATTATTAACTTCATATATGTTTATTGCCTGTGTTTTTTTGTTTTCTTTTAAAAATATATTGTTTATAGGAGGATAGGAGTCTTCAACATCAGTAGCGAAGTATTTGGTGTTAATTTTTATGGAATCTGGTATTTCTAAGGTTAAATGAACAGGAACTAATGAGCCTTCTGAATTTTTTTGCCCAATTGTTGTCCAAGAATTATCATCGTATTTATAAATATATTGTCCGTCCTTACCAAAAAATTTTGCAGACATACCAATAATAAAATAAGCAGTAAGAAAAATAAAGGAAAGCAATATCACAAAGTACATAAATGAGGCAATGTATTTGGTCGTTTTCATAATAATTTAAATTATAGTTCAATACAAATATATTAAAATTATTGATAAACAATAATAAAACATATTAAAACAATAATTATTGTTGAAATCCATTTTATTTGTGTTCCATTTTTAGACAAATTTATTTCCTAACTTTGTCCTTATGAAATTTCCTAAAAATCTCTCATCCAAACTCGAAATCCGCAAGCAAAAAAATGCTTTACGCCAATTGCCTTCTGATGGTAATCTAATCGATTTTACATCGAATGATTACATCGGTTTTTCAAAAAGCAAAGCCATTTTCGAGGAAACCCATCAATATTTATTAGAGACTTCTTTGATTCAAAACGGGGCAACAGGCTCTCGGTTAATATCTGGAAACCATAAAGTATATCAAGAAGCGGAAAATTATATTGCACAATTTCATCAAGCAGAATCGGCGTTGATTTTTAATTCGGGTTACGATGCCAATGTGGGTTTTTTTAGTTCCGTTCCTCAAAAGGGAGATTTGATACTTTATGACGAACTGTGTCATGCTTCTATTCGGGATGGAATTCAACTTTCAAATGCGAAGTCGTATAAATTCAAGCACAACGATTTTGAAGACTTGAAAAAACTCATCCAGCGCTGTCACATCGAGCGCAGTCGAGATGGTTTACTTAACGAAATTTACCTCGTTACTGAAACCGTTTTCTCCATGGATGGCGATTGCCCGAATATGGAAGAATTGGTTGCCGTTTCTGAAAAATATGGTTGTTATTTAGTAGTTGATGAAGCCCACGCATTGGGTGTTTTTGGAGAAAGCGGTGAAGGATTGGTTCAGGAATTTGGGGTACAAGACCAAGTTTTTGCGCGAATTATGACTTTTGGAAAAGGATTGGGTTGTCACGGTGCAGCTATTTTAGGAAGTCGGGAATTGAAACAATATTTGGTCAATTTTGCCCGAAGCTTTATTTACACTACAGGACTTTCTCCACATTCGGTAGCTACAATTTTAGTTGCTTATCAAAATTTGGAAAAAGAGGAAAAGTATATTGAGCAACTTCGGGAGAATATTATTCATTTCAATCAGCAAAAGAACTTATTGGGCTTAAAGCCAATTTTTGTTCGAAGTAAATCGGCGATACAATCAGCTATTATTCCCGGAAATGAAAAGGTAAAACATATTGCCAGTCAACTCCAGGAAAAAGGTTTCGATGTCAAAGCTATTTTGTCTCCAACTGTTCCAGAAGGACAGGAACGATTACGGTTTTGTCTGCATGCTTTTAATACTAAGGATGAAATTTCGGATGTATTACAGTTGTTGAGTACTTTACTTTTTTAAAATTTATGGAAGATATTTTTGAACTTGTTGGTGTATATCAATATTCATCAGAAGCAATAATTTTCAAAGGAAAATTAGAATCTGAAGGAATTGAAGTTTATATGAAAGATAATTATACTATTGACGCTAATCCTTTGTATAGTAATGCGGTTGGAGGGGTAAAACTTCTAGTGGTTAAAAAGGATTATGTTAAAGCAATGGAAATCATTTCTCAAGTTTCTAAGTACTCATTAGATGATGAAAGTCGGTTGATGAAATGTCCTAGTTGTGGAGCAGATCAAATTAATATGGTGACTTCTATAAAAGATTTCAAATCTCTTTTCATTTATGTTTTTTCATTGCTTTTAAGTTTGTTTCCTTTTTATTCAAACCATAAGTATAAATGTAAAAAGTGTAGTTTTGAATTTTAAGTAGCCTTCAAAAAAACCTTTGTGAATCTTCTTTTAATTTTGTGAACCTTTGCGAACCAAAAAATCTATGAAATTATTTATAACAGGAATTGGAACCGATGTGGGTAAAACGATTGCTTCGGCAATTATAACCGAAGCCTTAGAAGCTGATTATTGGAAGCCAATACAGGCGGGGGATTTAGACACCTCAGATAGTCATAAAATAAAGGCTTATTTGTCAAATGATAAGACTACAATTCATCCGAATAGTTATGCTTTAAATACATCTGCTAGTCCGCATCTGGCGGCAGAATTGGATGGAGTTACCATTGATTTAAATAAAATCACAGAACCTGTTACTAATAATCATCTTGTGGTTGAAGGAGCAGGGGGTGTTTTTGTTCCAATAAATAATCAAGATTGTGTGGTGGATTTAATACAACTCGATTACAAAGTAATTGTGGTTTCTCGTCATTATTTGGGAAGTATCAATCACACTTTGTTGACTATAGAAGCTTTGCAAAACAGAAAAATTGCCATTGCAGGAATTCTGTTTAATGGTAAGGAAAATCAATCCACGGAATCCATTATTTTAAATAAAACAGGCGTAAAATGTATTGGAAGAATTGACGAAGAGCCTTATTTCGACAAAAATGTAATTCGAGAATATGCCGATTTGTTCCGTGACGAGCTGTTGAAATTGCAATAGTAATGACAATGACACTCTCAATGGCAAAAATCAATTTCAATCTAGAATCTGAAATCAAATGAATTTAATAGAAAAAGACAGCCAATACCTTTGGCATCCTTATACCCAACATAAGACGGCTCAAACACCAATTGCTATTGTAAAAGGTGAAGGTGCTTTACTTTGGGACGAAAACAATAAACAATACATTGATGCTATTGCTTCGTGGTGGGTGAATCCGTTTGGCCATAGCAACAAGTTTATTGCTGATGCTGTTTATAAACAGCTAACGACTTTGGAGCATGTACTCTTTGGAGGATTTACACACGAACCGGCAGTAGTTTTAGCAGAAAAATTGATGGCAATTTTACCCAAAAATCAGCAAAAAATATTTTTTTCGGACAATGGTTCGACTTCGGTTGAAGTAGCGATCAAAGTAGCTTTACAGTATTTTTTTAATAAAGGCGAAAAACGAACTACCATTATTGCTTTCGAAAATGCCTTTCATGGGGATACTTTTGCAGCTATGGCAGCAAGCGGAATTTCGCTTTACACCCAGGCTTTTCAAGGGATGTTTATTGATGTGGTACGAATTCCAGTTCCTGTAAAAGGACAAGAACAAGCCAGTTTTAATGCTTTGCGAAAAGTGATTCAAGAGTACAATTGTGCGGGTTTTATCTTTGAACCTTTGGTACAAGGAGCAGCCGGAATGGTGATGTATGAGCCTAATGCTTTGGATGAGTTAATCCAAATTTGTAAAGAAAACAATGTGCTTACTATTGCCGACGAAGTCATGACAGGTTTTGGTAAAACAGGAAAAACTTTTGCGATGGATTATGTTGAGCAAAAGCCCGATATGATGTGTTTGTCTAAAGCATTGACTGGCGGAACAATTCCTATGGCAATTACTACTTTTACGCAGGAAATATTTGAAGCTTTTTATGACGATGATATCAATAAAGCCTTGTTTCACGGACATACTTTTACCGCCAATCCCACGGGTTGTGCTGCGGCATTAGCGAGTTTAGAGTTGTTGCAAACCCCAGAAATGCAAGCTAATTTACTTCGCGTAAACGCCAATCATTTGGCTTTTCAAGAACGTATCAAGAATCATCCAAAAGTGACTACTACCCGGGTTTTAGGAACCATTTTTGCATTAGAAATAGAGAAACAAAATGAAGAGGCTTATTACGGAACAATGCGTACTAAATTGTACAATTTCTTTATCGAAAACGGAATCATTTTGCGTCCGGTAGGTAATATCGTTTATGTTTTACCACCTTATATTATTAGCGATGAGCAATTACAAAAAGTCTATGAAGTGGTAGAAAATGCATTGGAAATAGTTTAATTAGGCCACAGATTTGACGGATTAAACGGATTCGCACCGATTAATAAATAAAAAAACTATGAAAATCTGTTAAAATTAATGTCATCCGTGTACCATTTTTATAATGATTGATACAAATTGTAAATAACTTTGCGACCTTTGCGGTAAAATAAAAAGTCTTGTCACAAATTATCTCTATAACTGCCTTAGCTTCTATCTCTCCATTAGGAAACGACCCTAAAATTATTTGGGAAAATTACCTTTCTGAAAAGCATTGTTTTTCTAAAAAACAGTTAGACAATCAGGAAACCTGGGTTGCTGCTTTGGATGATAAATCAGAGCAAATGGTAACCGAATTGCAAACATCGGATATCAAATACAAATCCTTAGACAAATCGGTTTTATATGCTATGGCGGCTTCTCGTCAGGCTGTTGCAGATGCAGGATGGGATCAAGATTCCGTTTTCGGAATCAATATTGGTTCTTCACGTGGTGCGACTGATTTATTCGAAAAACACTTTCAGGAATATTTAGAAACGGGCAAAGCGCAAACTTTGGCCTCGCCAACCACCACTTTGGGGAATATTTCTTCTTGGGTCGGACACGATTTGCAGAGTACCGGGCCTGAAATCTCACATTCTATTACCTGTTCTACGGCCTTACACGCCCTTTTAAACGGTGTGGCCTGGTTGCGTGCCGGAATGGTCGATAAATTTTTGGTTGGAGGAAGTGAAGCACCTTTAACTGATTTTACGATTGCTCAAATGCGTGCTTTGAAGATATATTCTCATAGTGAGGAAGCATATCCAAATCAGGCGTTGAATTTAGATAAAAAACTAAATTCGATGATATTGGGTGAAGGTGCAGCGGTTTGTTGTCTCGAATTAGGGAAAAAAGACAATGCTTTGGCTTTTATTGAAGGAATTGGTTATGCTACGGAGATTTTAGAACATAATATTTCTATTTCGGCTGAAGCTACTTGTTTCCAAAAATCAATGAAAATGGCTTTGCAGGATACAAATTTGGAAGAGGTTGATGTTATTGTGATGCATGCGCCAGGAACCAAAGCAGGTGATTTAACCGAGTACAAGGCAATTCAGAAAATTTTCGGCGAAAGCCTTCCGCTGCTAACTACAAATAAGTGGAAAATTGGACACACTTTTGGTGCTTCGGGTATATTGAGTGTTGAATTAGCTGTATTGATGTTACAACACAATCAATTTATCGGAGTTCCTTTTGCGAAAGCGCAAACACAAACAAAGCCCATTAAGAAAGTGTTGATCAATGCTGTAGGTTTTGGAGGTAATGCGGTGAGTGTTTTGTTGTCGATTTAATTTTTTTTGGAACACTGACTTTATAAAGTCCAGAAATTATAAAAAAATCTGGCGGACTTTGCGAAGAAACGCTGTTTTCTTTGCGGTTAAATAATGTGCAGATTATGCAGGTTTTTTTATCAGTTGAACACTAAAGCTGACCACTGATTACTGATCACTACTTTCGAACTCTCGAACTTTCTCATAGACGAGATGGCTTTCAAAACCTTTTCGTAACATAAAATCACAAAATTTCTTCCGTTTTTTGAGCGAGTTGCTTTCTCGAATGGATTCCCAATGTCTGTTTGCTAAAGAGTCAAAATTGCTATAATATTCTTCAGGACTAATTTCTTTTAAGGCGATGTTAATCAACGTTTGATTGATTCCCCTGAATTTTAATTCATTGGTAATTCTGATTTTTCCCCAATGTTTGATGCGGTGCTTTCCTCGGGCAAAACTGCAGGCAAAACGTTCTTCGTTTAGAAAATTGTCGTTGATAAGATGGGCTATAATACGGTCAATTTCATCGGAATCCATCTTCATGCTTCGCAATTTTTGCTCCACTTCTTCGTGACAACGTTCTTGATAGGCACAATAATGTTCTATTTTTTGAATGGCTTCTTTTATGGTAAACACATCTTTCATTTGAGGAGCGAATTTACGTATTTAAAAATTAATTTATAGAAGTGTTTTTTAGATAGATAGGGTTTTTCTGCATAAGTGCTTGTTTAACTAAATAATACGTATAAATACGTAAAAAATCGTTGTATGGCGATTAAATATGCTATTGAACGTCAATATTTTTTTATTGTTGAATTTTTTTGTCATTTCGACTGTTAATTGCTGGTTTTTATATCAATTATGCAATTAAAAAATTGATTGCCCTCAAATCTTTAGCTGTTATTATGAAAAAACTTTTACCTACGTTTCATTTATATATAGTGTTGTTTTTTTTGTTGTTGTTTTCTGTAGATGGGAATGCACAGTGTTCCATTACTACTTCAAGAAATACAACCGGATTAGTTTGTGGAACTTCACCCATAAGTAGTTGTGGGGGGATTTTGTATATTGGTGATGGTACTAATGCAATGACCTTGACAATGACCTCCAATTTAGATCTTTCCTGTTTGGGGCCTATTCGATTTATTATTAGAAATGCTGCTACGGTAGATTTTTCGTCCGGGAATTATGATTTAAAATTGGCTGAAGGGTCTTCTATTGAAATAGAACAAGGTGGACAATTAGGAGCAGCATCAAATTGTAGTGCTTCAGATTTGATTAAAATAGGGACTGTAAACATTGCCTCTTGTAATGGAGAAGGAGGTGGTGTGTTAACAAATTTCCCTGGTTTAGTTGCCAATGGAGGGTATAGTTCAATAAGTGCTACTGCAAGTCCTACTTCGGTATGTGGGTCCGGAAGCTTTACACTTACAGCAGCTGCTAATCCTTCTAGTGAAGCTACATATAAATGGTACACTACGGAAAGTGGAGGTTCTCCTGTTTACGCAGGAAATCCATACACTACAGGTGTAATTTCTGCCACCACTACTTATTATGTAGAGGCGGTATATAGTGGGGCTGGTGGGTATACTACTGTAAGAAAACCGGTAACAGTTATGGTCAATCCTCTTCCATTAGCAGCAGGAACAATTACAGGAACAGCAACAGTATGTCAAGGACTGTCGTCTGTGTCGTATACAGTCCCTGCAATTACCAATGCAACCAATTATACTTGGAGCTATTCGGGATCCGGGGCTACAATTACCGGAACAACAAATAGTCCAACAATTACATTCTCTTCAAATGCCACTTCAGGAAATCTTACTGTTTATGGTGTAAATGCATGTGGTAATGGTACTGTTTCTGCAAATTATCCTATTACGGTTAATGCTGTTCCATCAAAGCCTATAATAGGGACGATTACCCATCCTAGTTGTACCACATCTAAAGGGAGCGTAGTTTTGACTGGTTTGCCTTCAGGTTCTTGGGTTTTGTACCAAAATACTTCAGGGGCACAAACTATTTATAATGGAACAGGAAGTACCTTTTTAGTTACTGGATTAGAAAGTAAAACATATTATTTTAATGTTGATAATGGTTCTTGTCTGTCTTCAAAATCGGATGATGTTGTAATAAATGTTCAGCCAGGTACTAAAACCTGGAACGGTACGGATTGGTCTCCAAGCGGAGAGCCAACGATTGAAAATAAAGTAATGTTTACTGGGAATTATAATTCTACAGCTAATTTGGAAGCATGTACTTGTGAAGTTAAAAATAATGCCAGTGTTGTTATTAATTCCGGTCATACCTTAAAAGTGGCTAATGAAGTTAGTGTAGAGAATGGTAGTTTAACCTTTGAAAATGGTGCGAGCTTGGTTCAGGTAAATGATGCAGCAGTAAATTCAGGAAGTATAAATTATAAAAGAACTACTACGCCTATTTTAAAGACCGATTATACCTATTGGTCTTCTCCGGTACGTAGTTATGCTTTGGGAGGTATCACAACAGGCACATTGTATTACTCGTTTAATGCAACGGCCGGTTCTTGGGTTGGAGCCTCTTCCGGCACAACAATGGTAGCGGCGAAGGGATATATCGTTCGTGGGCCAAGTACATATAGTACTACCGTTCCGCAGTTTTTTACAGCTACATTCGCAGGAGTTCCTAACAATGGAGTAATCACAACTACTATTGGGGGAGCGAATACTTCCAATCTTATCGGGAATCCCTATCCGTCGGCTATAGATGCGGATGCATTTTTAACGCAGAATAGTGCGGTGTTAGAAGGGACTTTGTATTTCTGGACTCATAATACATCCATACGATTAGCGTCATTTCTAAATGCTGGTACAGCAGGTTCTGGCGACTATGCCTACACTTCAGATGATTATGCTGTTTATAATTTGACCGGAGGGACTTCGGCTGTTAGCGGAGGGACACCTCATTCAGGCAAAATAGCCGCAGGACAAGGTTTTATGGCTACCGGCTATTCAACCGGAGGTACTGCTACCTTTAAAAATAGTATGCGGTTGGGGTCTGGTGGAGCAGTATTGAATAATGCTCAATTTTTCAAATTAACGTCCACTTCAAAAATATCAAGTGATATTGAGAAAAATAGAATTTGGTTGAATTTGACCAATAAACAAGGGGCTTTCAAGCAAACCTTAGTGGGGTATATCACCGGAGCTACCAATAATTATGATCGAGGTTATGATGGGGTAAGTAATAATGGAAATAAGTATGTCGATTTTTACAGTGTAAATAATAATACCAATTTAACCATACAAGGAAGAGCTTTGCCATTTGAAACAACCGACGAGGTGTCATTGGGTTATGTTTCTGCAATAGAGGGGGAGTTTTCTGTCAGTATCGATAATGCGGACGGATTGTTAAAAGATCAGAACGTTTTTCTGGAAGATAAAATGTTAGACACGATTCATGATTTAAGGAAAAGCGCCTATAAGTTTACCACTTTTAAGGGGACGTTTAATGATCGGTTTGTTTTGGCTTACAAAGATAAAAATGCGCCAACGACAGAACCGGAAATTTTGTCTAATACAGTGGTGCTTTCTAATAAAAATAAGGAATTACAAATCACATCTTCATCAGAAATAATAGATACGATATTTGTTTATGATACTGCCGGAAAACAATTGTTTAAGAAAGAAAATGTAAATAATACGGTTTCTTGGATAAGTTTAGTTTCTAAAAATCAAATGCTATTGGTAAAAACTATTTTGCAAAATGGTCAGGTTGTAATCAATAAGACCGTTTATTAAGATTCTTCTATAGTTTATCCAATTTTCAATTAAATAAAAAATTAACTACATAGAAAAAAAAGAGTTAGATAGTCCGATTTTTGGGTTGCTTCACCAGTTCGACCTTTGGTCTCGGGTCACATGCTATGATTTTCTCTAATAAAGTGAAACGACTTTCGAAATTTAAAAAATCTATGTCTATGTGGTAAAAAAAACATTCATATTGATTTATGCCCAACAACGGGTTATGGTTAAAAAATAAAAAGCTCTCCTTTTGAATCATTCAAAAGGAGAGCTTTTTATTTAATTGTCTATTGTTTTGTTTTACAGGGATATGTAAAATCACCAAAAGTGGGTATTGTAAGAAAAATACAATATTTATATTTTTATATGAATGGGTCTCGAAAGAGATTTTTACATCTAAAAATATAGCTATGAAACTAAATTCGCTGCTTATTATGATTTTTTTAGTGGGAGTCGTTACGGTCTCTTTTGGCCAAAGTATTTTTGAAAATGTTATAACCGATGTCAGTCCTTATACTTTCAATCCCTATACAAACGGACAGATTGTTGATACCCATATTACAGTTTCGGGTATAGGGAGGGGGAGTGGAGTCAATGGGAATACGGGAAGCAACCGGTACAATGCCAGAGATTGGTTTTCAGCATCATTAGATAACAATGATTATTTTGAGTTTAGTTTAACCCCTAATGCAGGATATGAAATTGATTTTGTTAGTTTGATTTATAAAGCGCAGGTTTCTACCCAAGGGCCTGTTTATTTTGCATTGAGATCAAGTGTTGATGATTTTGCAACAAATATTAATTTGCCGGTCATAACAAATTCCGGGGTGGAAGTCACCCCTTTGCCAATTGATTTGTCTTCCGCGGAATTTCAGAATTGTACCAATACCATAACTTTTAGGTTTTATGCCTGGGGAGGCAGTTCGACGACGGGAACTTTTAGTATTAATGAATTTACATTTAATGGAGTTGCCAGTTGCAAAGCAGAATCTCCAACTATTGGTGCAATTGTTTATCCTAAATGCAGCAATGTGACCGGAAGTATTCAATTAACGGGATTGCCGGCATCGGGATTTTGGGATTTATATCAGAATAACATTCTAATTGTTGCTCATGGATCTGGTGATAGTTACAATGTAGAAGGACTTGCTGCAGGTAATTATAGTTATACGGTATCAAATGGCTATTGTAATTCAGCTGTTTCCGATGTTGTTTCATTGCGGTTGTTGGCCACTACCTGGGATGGGAATGTTTGGTCTGATGGCGTTCCTACAAGTGAACATGAGATTGTTTTTAATGGGAATTATTCGTCAACAACAGATTTGGTTGGTTGCTCCTGTCAGGTAAATTCGGGTGTGGTTACTATAAATTCGGATCATACTTTAACTTTGGATGAAAATCTTACCGTTTCAGGAGGCTCTCTGCTATTTGAAAATAATGCCAGTTTAGTTCAAATAAATAATGCGGCTGTTAATTCCGGCAATATAACGTACAAGAGAATGACAACCCCAATATTAAAAACAGATTATACCTATTGGTCGTCTCCTGTTGTTGGAACTCGTTTAGCGAGTGTTACTCCCAATACGCTTTATTATTCGTATGATGCTGTTGCTGCTAATTGGAAAAAAGAATCTTTTGCCTCAATCATGACCGCAGGACTTGGTTATATTATAAGAGGCCCTTCAAATTATAGTACAGTGAGCCGAGCTACTTTTTTAGCATCTTTTGTTGGAGAGCCCAATAATGGTTTTTTTACTGTACCGCTGGGAGGAATTGGCAGTTCGAATCTTATCGGGAATCCTTATCCATCAGCGATTGATGCCGATGTTTTTATAATTGCAAATACTGGGATTATTGATGGGACTTTATATTTTTGGACACATAATACTCCTATTACCAATAACATGTATACTTCGGATGATTACGCGGTGTATAACCTGTCCGGAGGCGTTGGTATCAGTGCTTCAGTGTCATCGGGAATGAATAATAGAAAACCTGATGGTAAGATTGCTTCAGGGCAATCCTTTTTTGTTGCAAGTGTTAATACCGGTGTAAGTGCTGTTTTCAATAACAGTATGCGTGCTATTGGTGATAATGCCAGTTTTTTTAAATTGAATGCTGTAAAAAAACAGAATAAAAAAACGCCAAATAAAAATCGAATCTGGTTGAATCTGTCGAATAGTCAAGGGGCTTTCAAGCAAACTTTAATTGGTTATATAGATGGGGCGACTAATGGGTATGATGCCAATTTTGACGGGGAAAGTCATGGCGGAAATAAATATCTGAATTTTTATAGTATTCATCAGGATAAGGATTTTGCTATTCAAGGTAGGGCTTTGCCATTCAAAAGGACCGATGTTGTTCGGTTAGGATACAGTACTGTTGTTGAAGGTGTTTTTACGATAAATATTGATGCTGTTGATGGATTGTTCTCTAATCAGGAGGTATTTATTGAAGATAATTTAAATGGTACCATCTTTAATTTAAAAAATGGAAGTTATACGTTTAGTACGAAAGCAGGCGTTTTTGATGATCGTTTTATTTTGCGTTATACCGATAAGGTTTTGCCTTTGGCAGTGGTTGAAAGAACCGAAGGTTGCATTCAGATTGTTAATAAGAATAAACAAATCCAAATAAATTCGGCAATAGGAATTATGGATAAAATTATGATTTATGATTTGTCCGGCAGGAAAATATATCAAAATGATAATGTAGGTGCTATTGTGTTTTCTGTTTCTAACCTAGTTTCGCATGAGGAACTCTTAGTGGTTAAAATCATGTTGCAAAACGGTCAGACGATGGTCAGAAAAATTGTGTATTGAATAACAAAAGAGTATAAAAAAACACCATCTGCACTTATGGAGATGGTGTTTAGTGTATTTATAAATTTTATTTTTCTTTGTTAGAAGCTTCCAGATTTCTCTCGATGGTATGTTCTGGACGGGACCATTTTGGTTTTTCGCCAAGTGGAGCAAATTTAGAATCTTCGGCTTCCACTGTCGTAGGTTGCATTACTTTAATGAATGGTTTTTGTGGATTCAATCCCAACATTTCAAACATTTTCATGTCCTCATTTACATCTGGATTTGGAGTGGTCAACAATTTATCTCCGGCAAAGATAGAATTGGCTCCGGCAAAGAAACACATAGCTTGTCCTTCGCGGCTCATGTTCATTCTGCCTGCGGATAAACGTACTTGAGTTTCCGGCATAATGATTCGGGTAGTGGCTACCATTCGAATCATTTCCCATATTTCTACTGGTTTTTCTTCTTCTAATGGAGTTCCTTCAACGGCCACCAAAGCATTAATTGGCACGGATTCCGGTTGCGGGTTTAAAGTAGAAAGAGCAACCAGCATTCCTGCCCGGTCTTCGATACTTTCTCCCATTCCGATGATTCCTCCGCTGCAAACGGTAACGTTTGTTTTACGAACATTTTCAATGGTCTGTAAACGGTCTTCAAAACCGCGTGTAGAGATTACTTCTTTGTAATATTCTTCAGAAGTGTCTATGTTGTGATTGTAAGCATACAAGCCGGCTTCTGCCAAACGTTGTGCTTGATTTTCGGTAATCATTCCAAGTGTGCAACATACTTCCATGTCCAGTTTGTTGATGGTACGTACCATTTCCAAAACTTGGTCAAATTCAGGTCCGTCTTTTACGTTTCTCCATGCAGCTCCCATGCACACACGGGATGAACCACTTGATTTTGCACGAAGGGCTTGTGCTTTTACCTGACTTACCGACATTAAATCATTTCCTTCAATTTCGGTATGGTATCTTGCTGCCTGTGGACAATAACCACAATCTTCCGGACATCCACCCGTTTTGATAGATAGCAGTGTTGAAACTTGAACTACGTTTGGATCATGATGTTCTCTGTGGATAGAGGCTGCTTCAAAAAGCAAATCCATTAGAGGTTTATTATAGATTGCAATAATTTCTTCCTTTGTCCAATTGTGTTTTGTGATACTCATCGATGCGATTTTTGATGGGTCAAAAGTAATCAAATTGTTGTTAAGAAGCAATGCAATACGGTTGAAAAGCCAGTTGTAATCAATTATTATTTGAAGCTAATCGGTTGTGAATTGGTCATTCCGGTATAAAATTAATAGCATGGTGACAATTACTGATGAAGCAATGCCTTCAAAAAGCAAGCTGATAGAGTAGGCGTTCACAGAAGGATTTCCTCCAAATAAAAAGGTTTTGGATAATGAATGTACGTAGGGATCTCCTCCTTTGGAGTAACTATAAATGATTAATCCTATTATGCTTAAAAATACACCGATTAATGAAGTAGACATTGCCGAAACGGCATTAAATACAAATTTTCTTTTTCCTTCTGCTAAATTCATTTGGATGGTTTTGTTTACTCCATAAAACACAAAAAGGATATTGACTAATCTCAAATAGAATATATCGGCCAATCCCAAGGCATTCATTAGTAAAAAATACACTCCGATTCCAACGAAAATAATACTTCCGTTTAGTAATTCTTTGGATAGTTTCATAGTAATAAGTTTAAACGATTAATTCAAACATTTAATAAAAGCAGGGACTCTATATGTAAGTTGTGTTATTTTCTTTGAGTCAATATATTGATCAAGTGAGTGAAAAATCCTTTTTTGGGAGTAGCGCATCAAATTGCTTTGTTTAATTTTTATCTGTGGCATATCGGGTTTCCCAATACAGCATTAGGATGAATGTAACGAGTACAGCAGATACGATTCCTTCGAAAAGTAAAGAAATAGAATAGGTCATTACAGAGGGGTTTCCGCCAAATAAAAGAGATTGGGACAGTGATTCTACATAGGAATCACCCCCTTTGGAATAACTGTAAATGATAAGTCCGATAATGCTTAAAAAAACGCCTGTCAATGAGGTGTATAATGCCGAAACAGCATTGGAGGCTAAAGTAGCTTTGTGCTCTGCAAAATTGGCCTTTAGTGTTTTATTGGTTCCGTAAAAAACAAATAAAATGTTTAATAGTCTTAAATATAATATATCGGCTAGACCTAAGACTTCCATTGTTAAAAAATAAATCCCAATTCCGATAAAAATAATGCTTCCGTTGTAAAATTCTCTAGATAGTTTCATGTGCTTGGATTTAAAAAGTTAAAAAAAATTACTTCTTTGATAAACAAGACAGTACATACCAAATTTACATAAAAAATGGCAATATATTTAAAAAATGAAGATGTTTTTATTGTTAGGAAGAAAGATTTTTCAGATAGGCAATGGCGCTGTTTTTGTCTTTTCCGATTTGTTTTTTTAGTAATTCTACAGAGTCAAATTTTTGTTCCGGACGGATATAATGAAGGATAGAGACGGCTATTTTTTGATTGTAGATATTAGAATCAAAATCTAAAAAGTGAATTTCAATAGACAGACGATTCCCTCCGACGGTAGGGTTATATCCAATGTTCATGATGCCAAAATAGGTTTCATTGTTGATGAAGCTTTTTACGACATAGACTCCATTTAGAGGAATAAGTTTGTAATCTTCTTCAATTTTTAAATTGGCAGTAGGGAATCCGATGGTTCTCCCCAGTCGTTTGCCTTCGGTAATGGTGCCGGTTAAAAAATAATCATAACCCAGATACTCATTGGCTAAAGTCATTTTTCCTTCAGAAAGCGCTTTTCTTATTTTTGTTGAACTTACCGAAATGGCATCAATTTCCTGAACGGATATTTGTTCGACTTCAAATCCATATTTTTTTCCGAAAGCAATTAAATGATCGATGTTTGCGGTACGGTTTCTTCCAAAACGGTGGTCGTATCCGATAATGATTTTATGGATGTGGAATTGATTTACAAGTACTTTTTCTACAAATTCTTCCGCCGTTAGTCTGGAAAAACTTTCGTCGAATGGATGGATAACCAGGTTTTCAATCCCGATTTTCTCCAGTAAGTCTATTTTTTCAGAGATGGTGTTGAGTAATTTTATTTCCGATTTTTCCTGTAGCACCATTCTTGGATGCGGAAAAAAAGTTAATACCAGGCTTTCGTATGTTTTATCCTGGGTATTTTGAATAACGCGCTCCAAGATTTTTTTATGTCCAATATGTACCCCGTCAAAAGTGCCTAAAGTCAGGATTGTTTTTTTTGTGGAATGGAAATCGTTTATAGAATGAAAAATCTTCAAAGCAACTGTTTTATAATGGTGCAAATTTATACTAATCTATTTTAAATGTAACAATCAGGAGTAGTCAATTTTTATTCATTTTTAATAGCGTTTTGTTAAAAGACACTTTATATATGATAAATTGAAGTGTTATTAAAGCAAATCTTTTAAAAATGGCTTTTTTGCGTTAATAGATTCCGTATAAATGCTTTATTTTTGAGGTTCAAATATTTCAGAAAATGAAAAAAAATATTTTAGTATTGTTTCTTGTAGTTTGCAGTTTTACATTACAGGCACAAAATCAATCCCCATGGATAAGAATTAATCCAGAGACCGTAAATATTTCCAATAAAAATAGAAACAACTCCAATTCGGATAAACCGTTATTCTTTAAACTGGATAGAGAATTATTAAATCAATCTTTGAATGGCCTGCAAAGTGATACAGCCAAAAAGGCAAGTGTCACAATTGCTTTCCCTAATGCCAATGGAAAAATAGAGCAGTTTTTAGTTTGGGAATCCTCTAATTTTGACTCTGAACTTCAGGCCAGATTTCCTGAAATCAGAGCTTATGCCGGAATAGGGATTACAGACCCTAAAGCGTCTTTACATTTTAGCCTGTCTTCAAATGGAATTCAGACCATGGTGTTAAGAGCTGGTAATGTTTCGGAGTTTATAGAGAGTTCCTCGGAGGATAATACCCTTTACATACTTTTCTCTTCTAAAAATAGGGAAAAAGGAACTTTGCCTTTTGCTTGTAAAACCAATGAGGTTGCGGTAAATAAAGAATTGCTGAAACTGACAGCTAAAGAAGCGGCTAATAATAAAATTTTTAAAACAATGCGATTGGCGTTGTCCTGTACAGGGGAATATGCGGCCAAATTTGGAGGGACAAAAGTGGGGGCATTGGCTGCAATGAATGCTACAATGACTCGGGTGAACGGTATTTTTAATAGAGATTTGGCTGTAAAATTGAACTTGATTAATAATACGGATATCATTTACACCAATGCTTCTACCGATCCGTATTCTAATGCTAGTGTGGGGGTTGATGGGGCCTGGAGTCAGGAATTACAAAACACCCTAACTAGTGTTGTAGGAAATGCAAATTATGACATAGGACATTTGTTTGGAGCTTCTGGAGGAGGAGGGAATGCAGGCTGTATTGGTTGTGTTTGTGATAGTCCTATTTCTGGAGAGCTAGGGAAAGGCAGTGCTTATACGTCTCCTTCGGACGGTTCGCCTCAAGGGGATACTTTTGATATTGACTTTGTTGCCCATGAAATGGGACACCAATTGGGGGCCTACCATACTTTTTCCTATAAATTGGAAGGAGTTAATTCGAGTATAGAGCCCGGAAGTGGATCTACCATTATGGGGTATGCCGGGATTACAACGGATTACGATGTTCAGTTCAATTCAGATGATTATTTTTCTTATATCAGTATTAAGCAAATCCAAAATAATTTAGCTACAAAAAGCTGTCCGGTAAGTACGTCAATTAGTAACAATCCTCCAACGATTAGTGCGGGGAATGATTTTACGATTCCAAAAGGGACTGCGTTTGTTTTGAAAGGTGCGGGTTCAGACAGTGATGGGGATGCGGTTAGCTATTGTTGGGAGCAAATGGATTCGGCTACATCGGCCAGTGATGAAAATAGTATTGCTGTGCCTACCAAAACTAACGGCCCTCTTTTTAGGTCTTTATATCCGGTAAGTAGCTCTGTACGATATATGCCGGCGTATGAAAATGTATTGGCTAACCGATTAACCAGCAGATGGGAATCGGTGTCTGATGTTGCCAGGACTTTGCATTTTGCTCTAACGGGTAGGGATAATGCAGCATCGGGAACGGCTCAAACCAATACAGATGAAATGATTGTCAATGTCAGTGGTGTGGCTGGGCCATTTGCTATAACTTCTCAAAATTTAGAGAATTTAAGCTGGTTTCAGGGAACGGATCAAATAATTACCTGGAGTGTCAACGGCTCGGATGTTTTGCCTGGTTCCTCAAAAGTTAATATCAAATTATCTACTGATGGTGGATTGACTTTTCCTACGGTTTTGGCAGCTAATACACCCAATGATGGTACTCAAACTATTAAGGTTCCTAATCTTTCGGCCAAATATTGCAGGATTTTAATAGAACCTACAGATAATATTTACTACGCTGTAAACAGTATTCCGTTTGCTATTGGCTATACGATTGATTCTGCTTGTAATACATATGCTTATGTAACGCCTTTTTCAATTCCGGAGCAGGCTAATTATCTTATAAAAACAATAGAAGTTCCGGCAACAACGGCATCTGTTTCTGATGTTAATTTTAATGTGAGTTTAACGCATGCGTATCTTTCTGATGTAGAAATGGAGCTAGTGAGTCCTAAAGGAACTACTGTAAAATTGTTTGATAGAAGTTGTGGTGCAGCAAATGGTACATTGCTTTTAAATTATGATGATTCTGGCAGTACACTTGTGTGTGGAGTGAGCACTTTGCAAACGGTTGTTCCTTTTGAATTACTGACCGCATTCAATGGAGAGAATCCTCAAGGGCTATGGACTTTCAGAGTGCGTGACGGTTATCAGGGAGATACAGGGACTATCAATTCGGCTTCTATTTCTATTTGTACTCAAAATTATACCCTGGTTAATCCGGATACTGATGTTACTGATTTTGTGATGTATCCCAATCCTAATAAAGGGGATTTTACGGTTAAGTTTACCAGTAAGTCAACAAACAAAATAACGGTTATTGTTCATGATATTTTGGGTAGAAAAATATATGATAAAGAGTTTGAAAACAATGGTAATTTTAATGAAAATATAAAATTACCATCTCCTATTCAGGGCGGAATTTATTTGTTGAGTGTTGTTGATGGAGATAAAAAAGCAGTGAAAAAATTAGTTGTCATGTGATTTTTTAGAACGGAAAATAAAAAAGGAGAAGCATATGCTTCTCCTTTTTTATTTTCCGTTAAAAGCAGTCATGGTATTTTCTAATCCTGCTGTTCCAAAAGATTTTATGATTTCTGAAGCTACTTCGAGTCTTTCCGGGAGTTTTTCTTTTTCCGTTTCGTCCCATTCGCCTAATACGTAATCTACCTGTTTTCCTTTTTTGAATTCGTCACTGATGCCAAACCGGAAACGGGCATATTGATTGGTGTTTAAAATCAGATTGATGTTCTTGAGTCCGTTGTGGCCGCCATCGCTGCCTTTTGCCCTAATTCGGACAGTTCCGAAAGGGAGGTTTAAATCATCGGTGATAACGAATATGTTTTCGAGAGGGATATTTTCCTTGTCCATCCAATATTTTACCGCTTTTCCACTCAAATTCATATAAGTGTTCGGTTTTAAAAGGAAGAAGGTTCTTCCTTTGAGTTTGTATTCGGTCAATGCGCCCAGTTTTGCGGTTTCGAAAGTGAGCCCTTCTTTTTTGGCTAAATAATCTAATGCTTTAAAGCCTATATTGTGTCTTGTATTGACGTATTCGGCTCCAATATTACCGAGTCCTACAATTAAAAATTTCTTCATAGTGTTTGTGTTGTCTGCTGTTTTTGTTGATGAAAACAGTTGTAATATCCATTTTATCATGTTGCAAAAGTAGTCTAATTTGAAAAAAGACAAATTTGAAATTTTAAAAAAATCGTTGCAAAAGAAACCTTTGTCGGCTTTTTTCTCCTATGGAAATGGAAATCCCGCCCGCTGTAGCGAGTGGATTGCAATGAACAACGGGGACTTCGTTTGCAGATAAAGAGCTGTTGTTTCGCTTCAAAACAAAAAAAAAGCACCAGTGTCGAACTGATGCTTTCTTGAAAATATGTTGAAAAAAATTATTTTTTCTTTCCTTTTGCAGGAGCTTTTGCTGCTTTTGCAGCTTCTTGAGCTGCTTTCATAGCCGCACGAGAAATCTTCACCTGACAGATTACAGTGTTTTCCGGGTGCATGATTTTGAAGTTTGGTGTAGGTACTTTAGTAACGTATAATTTGTTACCCATGTCAAGCGGAGTAATGTCAGCCTCAACAAAATCAGGAAGATTTGCCGGTAAAGCTCTTACTTTTAATTTACGGTTGTTTAAACGTAAATCTCCACCTGCCATAACTCCTTTTGAGTTACCGATGATCTTCACAGGAACTTCCATAGTGATTTCTTTATTGTCATACAATTGAAAGAAGTCAATGTGTAAAATTTTGTCTGATACCGGGTGAACTTGAATGTCTTGTAAAACAGCATTGTATGATTTTCCGTTCCCCAATTCAATCACAACTGTGTGTGCGTTTGGAGTGTAAACCAAGCTTTTGAATGCTTTTTCTTCTGCTGAGAAATGCACTGGTTGATCTCCTCCGTATAACACGCAAGGAACCGCTCCAGCATTACGTAAGGCTTTAGTAGCAACTTTGCCCACGCTTTCTCTTTCTGATCCTTTAATTGTAATTGATTTCATTGTAAAAATATATAGTTGTTAAAATTATACTTATTTGCGCCTTGGGTTTTTATTCCTTGGCGATAGCGTTACATGATGAATTTTCCGCTAATGGAATTGTTGTGGTGTACCATGTGCATTACTTCGGCAAAAAGGGATGCGCAACTTAACACTCTTATTTTGTTTGATTCTCTCTTTAATGGGATAGAGTCGGTAACGATTAATTCCAGTAATTTTGAATTTTCTATTTTTTCATAGGCTCCTCCTGATAATATGGCATGTGTGCAAATGGCTCTTACGCTTAAGGCTCCTTTTTCCATCATTAAATCAGCGGCTTTCGCCAAAGTGCCTCCGGTGTCAATCATGTCGTCAACCAAAATCACGTTGCGGCCTACTACGTCACCTATTAATTCCATCGTATCGATAACATTGGCGACTTTTCTTTGTTTGTAGCAAATAACCACGTCAGATTCTAAAAATTTAGAATAGGCATAGGCTCTTTTGGAACCTCCCATGTCTGGAGAGGCGATAGTCAGGTTTTCTAAACCAAGACTTTCTATGTACGGGATGAAAATAGTTGAAGCAAATAAATGATCTACCGGTTTTTCAAAGAACCCCTGAATTTGATCGGCATGTAAATCCATGGTCATCACTCTTGTGGCTCCCGCCGCTTCTAATAATTTAGCGGTCAATTTGGCTCCTATCGGAACTCTGGGTTTGTCTTTTCGGTCTTGTCTTGCCCAGCCAAAGTACGGCATAACAGCGGTAATGTGTCTTGCTGATGCCCGTTTCGCGGCATCTATCATTAACAACAATTCCATTAAATTATCTGCATTTGGGAAAGTAGAGCAAACGATAAATACACGTAATCCTCTGATAGACTCTTCATAAGAAGGCTGAAATTCTCCATCGCTATAAGTAGACATGGTGACTTTACCTAAAGGAATTCCGTATTGCTCAGCAATTTTTTCGGCTAGATATTCACTTTTTGAACACGCAAAAATTTTAGCTTCTGGTTCTCTGTGTGACATTTAATTTGTTGTTATGTAGTTAGTTAGTGTGTTGTGTTTTAACGAGGTGCAAATTTAGGAAATTTATTCAACTCTGAAAGGAAAATTTTAAGTATTTTTATTAGATTTTTTAATTTTATTTTTTACATTTGCACCGTGTTAAAGGAAAAGATGTTTAACTACCATTAAATATCTCTTTATTGCGTTAGAATAATTGTTTATTATTCTTGTCTGCTAAGCCCGGATGGCGGAATTGGTAGACGCGCTGGTCTCAAACACCTGTGGGAAACCGTGCCGGTTCGACTCCGGCTCCGGGTACTTTAAAAAACCGTAATTATATTGTTAATCAATATGTTGCGGTTTTTTTATTTGCTGGTTGCCAAACCCTTGCCAAACCATTTTAAAAACTACTTAAAAAGGATTCTTTTTTCTTATGAATAATGAATTACTTTTTTAACCAAACTATTTTTCTTTTAAAGGTTTCTTTTTCTATTTGAAGTTTTTTTTGTTTAATTATTTCGTTTAAAAAATCAACTATAATATTTTCGTTAATGTGGGAGTATCCATCTCCACATCTTAAAACAATTTCTTCAATTAATGTCTTTGCTTCTAATTTGTATGTATTGTTTAATTCTTCATAAGCGAGTGCAGAATTAACAATACTAGGTTCTATGGATATAAGTTGATTTTGAAAAATAATATTTAAATCTTCTTCTGTTGAAATCGATTCTTTCGAATGCTTTAATTTTATTGCTTCCCCTATATCATAAAAATGAAGTAGCATTTGTTCATTATCAAAAGTGGATTTTTTATTTTGTATTTCTTCGTCGTCAATAATTTCATCTCCGGTAATATTATTCTCGTTTGCCTCTCTTTGTGCCTTTTGGTAATCTCCTATTTTTATCAGGGCTATTTTTATTTGCTTTTTGGTGGGCTTCATATTTCTAATTTAATTTTAGTCGATAATTTCCTCTTATGTTCCTGCTGTAAAAACTTCCCTTTGAAACTGAATTTTTGAATTTTTCCCAAACTCCATAAGGTATATCTTGATGAATATAAGTCCTGTTGCCTGTTTCTATTACAAAAAAACCAAAAAAACCATCGCAACTAAAATACTTTGCCGAAGTAATCCAGGAACTATCTGAAACATCTGCTTCGTCTGTGAGTTTGAAATTTGAACTTAAAACAATTTCCTTTGCTTTGTTGTAGTTGCTGAAACTATTTGGGATTTCTTTACAGTTATTAACACACGAAGTAAGAGTATAGAAAATTAAAAATGCGATTATTTTTTTCATAAGATTATTTTATAACTTTCTAATTAAATAGTTAGTAATACTTGCCGTATTTTATCTTTTTTGGGACAACCATAAAATTCATAGAAAAAATAAAACCTGCAATCATTATAAATTCAATTACAGTCCAAAAATTCCAATTTTGAACTATATTCCAAAGTTCTATTGTTAATGCAGTAGAACTTATAATTGCAAATAAATGGCTAACAATAATTGTAAAAAGATTAACAGGGAACAGTATATTTATTAAACCGCATATTAAAGCGTTAAGTGTAAGTGCTATGTTAAATAAAAGACTTAAAATAGTAGTTATTCCTATAAGGAATAAAAATATTTTCAACCATAAATTTAAATTGTTGAACCAAATTAGAAGATTAATAATTACACTGTCCAAAAACCAAGCAAGAAAGGCATAAATTAATGATGTAACTATAAAAGCAACAATGAGATAACAAAAGGAAAGTAATATTTTTTTAAATATGTTATTAGTTTTTGGCTTATGCATATCTTTAGAGGGTGTAAGGCTATTATTGTAGTAGGTAGGTTGATTTTGGAATACCGCTTCTCCTTTTAAATTATCGCTGTTAATATCAGCATCAGTGTATTTTTCTTGAAGAAAATTGGCTATATCATCAATGCTAAAATCGTCTGAGACCATTTTTTTATTTGTTTCTTCGTTATCTAAATACTCACTTTTTTTATCTGAAACATTATTTTTATCTTCTCCGCTTGGGGTGATTTCCTCTTGTGTTTTCATAATTTTGCAGTTAACAATTGTGATATTAGGGTTGTATAATGTCTAAGTCTAATCAATTAAAAACGAATCCCATTGAACTTTTTCGTAATGATTGTATTTTAATTTGTGTTACAAGTCGAAGCGAGAAAGTACATTTACCTGTTGTTGAGTTGGATAAATTCTGTTTTATTTGATATTTTGGTTATTCATTATGTTTCTGATATTATACGGAATCTCTTTATTCATGTTCGTCTTCTTTATTTCTTATAAGTTTCAACAAGTGTTCCTTCATTGGGAATGATACTTTTTAAAACTAATTTTACAGAAGTAAGTTCTGAAATTTGATAGGTGGATGTAGTACCAGATCCGTACCATGAAATTTTTAAAGTTTTATTGCTTGTCAAATAGACACCGGATTCAGTAATTGTTTTGGTGTCACCAGGAAAAAGGTAGTAAAACGAGGTTGTATTATCTGCTGTCAATTCTATTTTGTAAGATGAACTAACCTCTTTTCCGTCTAATTTAGCATTATCAAGTAACCATGTACCTGCTAGTTTACTTATGTCAACGGTTGGGGATGTTGTAGTGTCATTGTCATTATTTGAACAAGAGAATAATAAAAATGTTAAGAGGGCAAATAATAAAATTGATTTTTTCATAATTACAGGGTTTTTTATATTAATGTATTGCCGGGTTTGCCTGTAAATAGAAGATTATTAAATGATAATTGCAATACCAACTTTTAGTGATATTTCATTGTTCTATTATGCAGTCTTTATCATTAAGGAACGCAACATGTTTATTTGTTCAGTAGGATAAATTCTTTTTTGTTTAATACTTCTATTGCTATTTATGTTTCTGATATTATGCGCAATTTCTTTTATCTGTGTTTCGCAATCCGCCGTCCGCCATCGTTTTGACAAATATTTCCTTTTGATTTGTTCAAATATCTTTTTATCGGTTTTGTAGTAGTATTTTAATCCGGTATGTGAAAGCAAAATACTATCATCTTTCTGCATCGAGATATTTAAACCAGTTACTTTGCAAAGGTGCGTTTTAACCTCATTTTCATAATTCAATACTATCCGTTTTGACAGTATAGTTAAAGGGTCAATTCGGGTAGTCTTGGTGTTTAGAAAATCAATCTTTTTGGTCATTATTTCGGTGATCTGATTTTGCAGATTTTCGGAATGATTAGCCATTATTTTTCTTAGTTGTCTTCGGTGGTTTTTGAAGTTTTCGATTTGATTATTTGAAAGTAACCCCATCCAGTAATTAGGGTTTGAATATTCCAGTACTCTGTTTCTTAATTTTGTACTTAAACGGTCAATTCGGGTAGTCTTGTCAAAAAATAACACGTTTTGCCATTCACTTAGCAAATCATTTTTAAAGTTATGCAATCCGTAATCCATTAAATGCTGTAAACTATAAATCCCTTTTTGGTTCAGTTTTTCCATTTTGATATATTTTACTTCAAATCGCATAATCTCGTCATCAATATCAAATCCTTTAGACTTGTAGTGTAATGCCTTGTTGTAAATCTTTATAATGTATTGAGAACACTGTACCTGTTTATATTTGCCCTCATCTGAGTTCTTTTGATACTCGAAAGGTTTTGTTTTGTGCAAAAGGCAATTATTTAAAATCTCATTTGTTGTTATTGGTGGTGTTATATTGATTCCTATCTCTAAACACTTCAAAATACATTGTTCGGGTTCTATATCGAATTTTGTTTTTAAGTCGCTCAAAACAGATAAAACCGCCACATTATTGAAGTTATTGTAATTGTGCGCTCCTTCATTCCAGTATTTGTGTAAACTCCCAGCAAGTGTAATAGTTCCGGTGTCGTAAATTTTAAACTCTAAACCGTTGTAGGATGCGTTTTTTGAAGGTGTTACCTTTTTGCCCTGCCTGTTGGTTGTTTTTATTTCTCCGGTAGTTAAGTTTACAGTATCGTAAAAATCTAACAATGGATTTGTTACTAAAATAGTGGGGTCCAAATTCTTAATGATAATTTTAATAAAATCAATCAATTGACTATCTTTGTTAAGGTTTTTTTACATTGCCTGTTGAAAACTGAACTTTTGAACAAAGTATAAACGAGCCCTTGAACAAGGCTCGTTTTTTTTGTTTTCAGTATTAGTTTATTAATTTCAATACTCCGCTTAAATTGGCCGTATAATAGTTCTTGAAGTAGTAAACCGTCATATCTCTTTCGTAGTTCGAAAGTTTAACAATCAATAAATCTTCTTTTCGATTGTTATGGCCTTTGTCAGCAAAATAAATACCTGATAAAGAAGTTTTAAAAAGACCTGTAAAGTTTTCCCACCGTTTGCCGGTTCTGATTTTTAACCAAAAATTAGGAGCGGATTTTGCAAAACCTCTATCGACGACGATATTAATTAAATCAGTAAGTTTTTGAGTTCCGTTTTCTACCTCAACAAGTTGGTAATGTTTTGTAGTTTTAAATTTGCCCTCATTAATTTCTTTGTAAATGTGGGTAGTCGGTTTTGGGATGTTGCCTATTGAATACATAATCTTAAACTTTTAGGGGTTTAAGACTTGCCTCAACTTCAGAACGTAAAAAGTAAACACGCCCCGATATTCCAAGAGGCTTTAATTTTCCTGTTTTTTGCCAATTGGAAATCGTAGAAATATCCACACTAAACATTTTTGCAACGTCCGAGCGTGTTAAATATTCCTTTTGAGATGTTGGTGTAAAGTGTTTTAAAAATTCCTGTAATTGAATTTTTACGCCCTCGTTAATTTGTTGTTGTAGTTCTTGAGGACTTGTACTAATGAATTGAATTGCTCCCATTTGTGAAATAGTTTAAAATTATTTCAACAAAAATATAAGCAAAAAACATGTAATTAGTTGATATTCAATTGTATAAACTTGTATTCAAGTAGAAACAAGTTATACAAGTTTAATTAAGATGTTTTGTATTTGTTAATCAGTGGTCTAACTTTGTTTTCAATAGGAGTTGTAATGTCTTCATGGATTTCTTTTACGTCGTTAATACTGTTGTATGTTCCAATATTTCTATTGAATTCAATTTTTAAGGCCTCATAAAAGGCCTTGAATTCTCCCGCTCCAATGATTAGAATACGTTCTGTTTTTAAAATATTTATAATTGCTTTTAAAGATTTTCCTTTTTCGTTTGGGAATAAAAGTTTTAATTCTTTGACAAACATTTCTTTGTTATTAATGCTAAAAACAAAATCTTGAAATGTTTTCAGTCGTTTGTCTTCAGTAGCAATATTACTCAGTGGGGTTTTGTTACTAAGTTCTGATTTTTTAGTTTCTAAAAATGATATGATTTTGTTATAACTTGATATATAAGGTTTTACTTCAAATTCAATCTCAAAATCTAAACCGCATTTAAGTTCAAGTTCTGTTTTAATATTTTCTAAAACTGGTTTTATAAATTCTTTTATTAATCGTATTTCATAATCTATAAAACTTTCCTCGTCATTGTCTATATTTTTGTTTTTATAATAATCCAATATATCTAAATAATCATCTTTATATTGTTGAAGTGTCTTACGAGTAAAACTATCAGAATCACGTGTATGAATTGATTTATTTAATTTCATTTTGCCTGTTACTTTTTTTGAACTTATCTCAACCCGTTAGGCATAATCAAATGATTTGATTTTTAATTACACCTAACGGGTTTATTTAAATGTTAATTGATTGACCGGTTAAGATTATTCATTAAGTTTTCTTCTCTAAATATTTTGATTAATTTCTTTCTTGCGCTATCGGTATAAACTGTATTGTTGATGCAATAAATTTGATCGGGAGTTAAACCGACAATCTCTTTATTTGCCTTTTTAAATTCTTCTTTGAGTTTTTTATACGCCTCAACGTTTGTAACTGTTTCTAACAACTCTTTTTGTGTTTGATTTAAATTTTTCATTTTATTTATTAGGGTTAATTTTTTGTGTTTACAAATAGGGGGTATGGGTTATATACTATTTCTGGGGTGTTCTTTTTTAAATAAAAAGTCTTTTTAATAAGGGGGGTGGGTCTTTCTTTCGGTTTTGTTTTTCAAATTTATTTTAAATTCTCTCGTGCTTTAGGTGGACAGTCTTGCACTACCCTTATTTCTGTAAATATAAATAACAATTGTTTTAAAGTGGCATAATTTAGCCTAACTGTTATTGTTGGAATCATTAATTAACTATACAATGCAAGCCGTTTGTTTCTTGCTTGTCTTATTTAGTCTTTATTCTTTATACTGTTGAGGTGTCTATGTGTAATTGTTCGCATCCGCCATCGTCGGAGAATAGTTTATAATTTGTTTTATTCAGTTGGTTTAGTGTTTTAGTTGCTTGTTCCGTTTTTAATTGCTTTCATTTCAGGTACTTTGTCCTTGTGTATGTCATTGTAAAACTTCATAAACAAATCGGCGTTTTCGTCTGTGTCCTCTGGAGCATTTATATAAACCCTGAATATTGATTCTTTGGAATGTCCTGAAATACCCATTAATACTGGTGTTGGAATCTTTTTGTAATAGTTGGTGCAAAAGGAACGGCGAAAACTGTGGGTTGTCATTAGTTTGTGTTTTTCGTATAACTTAAACTCTTTGCGCCCAGTTTTCTTATCAAATATTTTGCCTTCTGTCATTGCGTTTATTTTGGCAGTTTCGCAAACCTTTTTAATATGTTTGTTTAGTTTTTGGGTTGTGATTTTATAAGGAAAACTATTTTCGATTATGTCGATAACGTGCGGGGCAATTATCCCAATAGTAACGGATTTCTTTGTTTTCTGTTGTATTAAGTCTAAATACATATTTCCGCCTTTATATCTAATATTGTCCGGTGTGATCTCGAGTAAATCCCCGCCACGCTGTCCAATTTCGCACCCAATCAATAACCATTTGCGGGCGTTTTGGTGTGCCTCACTTGTTATGTCTGCGGTTCTAATGGTTTCCAGTTCCTCAAAAGACAATGTTTGAATATGCCGGTCGTCGTCGCTCTCTGATGCTATGGTGATTTGTTTGGCATACGAATTAACTTGAATGCCTTTGTTTTCGGCTTCGATGCAAACGGTCTTAATATTAGCAATGTGTTTAGATGCCGTGTTTACGGCGTACTTTTTAGTTTTAAGTAACCAATGTTCGAACTTATCTATTAACGCCTGATTTATGTCTATAAAGTGTATTTGCTTTTTACTTTTGGTTTGGTATTCTTTAAGGATGTTTTTTGTTGCTATATAACTGTTTTTTCTGCTTAACGAAAGTCCGTGTTTATAACCTCCTTTTACTTTAACTTTCCGGGTATCTGCTGTATCGATTATATTTTGAATATAATTTACGATTAAACCCTCGTCGGTTTTTTCTACACGGTTAAAACAATCATTGATTTTTGATTCTAGCCAAAACGAGTCAATTACAATTCCTTTGCCTAAATCGGTGTTGAGGTTTTCAAAAATGAAAGACTCCAACTTTTTAAGGTTGTTGAATATTACTTTATTTTCGGCGGTGTTTTGTTTGGGGCGATCGGTGTCTTTGCTCCAGTCTTTCGGGTTAATAGAGAACCCTGTATTTAACTCAATGACGTTTCCACGTCCTGTGGACAAATAAACCTTTATAGAAACGTTTTTATTTGCCTTACTTCTTAATCTGAAATTTACTGTTGCCATCTTTGAACTTTGAACTTTTGAACGGTTGAACTTTTGAACAATTCAAAGATAATGTATTTTGTAATACGTTTCACAAAGTTGCCAAACCGTTGCCAAACCGTCTTACTATTTTATTAGATTTTATTCAATTTCATTCTATTGCTTTTCTTTTATGGAGTGTGTTGTTAAGTATTGAATTTGTTGAGAATATCAATAATTTTTGTACTATTTTCGGGAGGTTTTGAAAATTGCCAAATAGAGAGGTTTCTATTCCGGCTCCGGGTACAAAAAAGCTCCGTTATAGACGGAGCTTTTTTTTTGGAAAAAAATTAGGTTTGGTTGTTTTTGGTGGTTATTCGTTTCCGGCAATTTTTTTTATATCCTCTACAGTGATAGGTTTTGAGATGTAATCAAAGATATCGCTAAACTGTTTCGATTTTCTTTTGTCTTCCAATGCTATGGAGGAACTGACGATATAGGTTTTTATTTTTTTATCTATTTTGGGTTTGATCTGTTTCATTTCTTCCATAAATTCCCATCCGTCCATTATGGGCATATTGATGTCCAATAAAATAATGTCGGGAACCAATGCTGTGTTTTCGGCAATTTCATTTAAGCTGTCTATCGCCTCTTTCCCATTCTTATAGGTGGTGCTTTCAGAAAAAAGATGTGATTTTTCAATTAATTTATTGATGATTACCTGATAAATAACATCATCATCTATTACCCATATTCTTTTTTTCATTTGAAGTATATTTTAAAAGATGTACCGATATTGGGTTCGCTGGATACGGTTATATTTCCCCCTACAGCCTCAATTTGACTTCGGGTAATAAAAAGACCAATTCCTCTCGCATCCGGATTAACGCTAAATGTTTTGTACATTCCAAAAATTTTATCCCCGTTTTTATCCATGTCAATTCCAATTCCGTTATCGGATATTTCAAGTGCTTTTACATTGTTTTCTTCAGACCATTTTAAGGTAATTAAAGGCTTTCTGTCCGGATGTTTGTATCGGATAGCATTTGATATCAAATTATAAAGAATACTTTCCAGGTAAGCAGGGTTGTGATTGATAACCAAATCATCGGGTATTGTTGATAGGATTGTTGCGTCACTTGAATGTATTTGTTCTGATAAAACATTTTGAGTTTTTACTACATACTGATTTAAATGTAATGGTTTTGTAACTAAACGGATGTTTGTATTGATATTGATCACTTCATTCAGGTGGTCTATAGTTTCACTTAATGAGGAGGATACGGTTTTAATCAATTGCATCATTTCATGGCGTTCCTCTTCTGATTCTGAACTTTCAAGGAGAGATAAAATAGATTCTATATTACTGGTATGGGATCTTAAATTGTGGGAAACGATATAAGAAAAATTTAATAATCGCTTGTTTTGTTCGGTTACCAAGCTTAAAGAGTTATTTAAATCTCTTTGGGCTTTTTTCATTTTAGTGACATCGATCATGATGCCTCGAAAACCAATAATTGTATTGTTCTCAATAATTGGATTTACAATGTCTCTTATCCAAATAATCTTACCGGTTTTTGAAATCATTCGATATTCAAGGTCTCGATTTTCATATTGGTCATGTGATGTTGCATGCAATGACAATATCCTTTCTCTGTCTTTCGGATGAATATGGTCTTTCCAGAAATTTGGAATTGAAACCCAATCTACTGCAGTATAACCCAGTATATCCTCTACTTTTTGACTTACAAAACTAGTTTTTCTGTTGTCTAAACGATATTCCCATACAATACCGTCTATGGTGTTTATAATAGATTCAATTTTTTCCTGGGAATCAAGAATAATTTGCTCGCTTAATTTTCGTTCGGTTATATCTTCAGTAGATATAATAACCCGTTCGAAAGTATCCCCTTTTGTATGAATGACATTCCATCTTAAACTGATGTCACGGTAGTCACCATTCATGGTTTTTACCCTGGTATCTATTTTGAAATTAGTATCGTTTTGAGAAATGGCCACCAATTGCCTGATGACATCATGATGGGCGTTGGTATCAATAATCCGGTTGAGGTTTCCTAATAAAGATTGTTTATCATAGGCTTCATGGAGTTTAAGACACTCGTTATTAATATCAATAACTCTGACTAAGGAAATACAGTTGAATACTTCCTGTGGATTTTGTTCAAAAAAGGAATGTACTTTTTCGGTATCCTGATTCATTAAATTTAAATCGCCAAGATATTTTTTTACGGCCGAAAAATCTTCTTCCCATAAAGGAATCGGTAAATTTTCAAAAAGAGTTTTAAATCTGATTTCACTTTTTTGGATTAATACCTGTGCCTCTTTTCTTAAGGTAATGTCTTTTATAATTACAATATTTGACGTTGGAACTTCATTTTTATTCCAAAGAGGGGAAACATTAATATTGACCCAGATTCTTTTTCCGGATTTTGTCAGGTATCTTTTTTCGGAAGAATAGTCTTTTATTTCGCCCGATTTGAGACTGGCGAATTTTTGGAGGCTACTCTCTACATCGTTCGGATGGGTGAATACTTTGAAATGTTTGTCGATGATTTCTTCTCTTGAATACTCCAATATTTCACAGAATTTATCATTGATTTTGGTGAAATGCCCCCAATTTGCATCTATAATAGCAAATCCAACCGAGGCTTGTTCAAAAATAGCTTTAAACTGGATTTCATTTTTTAACAGATTATCCAGTTGCTCATCCACCAAATTTTGTAATTCGTTCGGTTTTTTCAACAACAGGATGATTAAGCCAGTTATTAAAAGTGAAAAACTAAATCCTATTGCTAGAGTAAATAGTGTAAGAGGGTAGATTATAGGGGGTGTTTTTTCAGCCAAATAAAGTTTCAAAGGACTATTGGGTACTATATAGGTTGCATAGTAGTTCTTGTTAAAATTGATTTTGTGTGGAAGAAAAAATTTCTCTGAATTACCGGATGAATTTATTTTTGATAATTGAAAAATATATTTCGAATGATCAATTGCTATGATTTTTTTGTCCTTTAATAAGGATTCTAATTTTATAATCGCAGAGGAAATCCCCCAAAATTCATTTTTTTTATAAATAGGCAATCGGATTGCCAGCCCAATACCTCCTTGTTTCAATCGGAATGGCCCGTCAAGATGGATTTTTTTGTTTTTTGTTTTTTTATAATTTTCTCCTTTTAAAGAAGCTGATTCCAGCAGATTTAAATTTAAAGCCTTCTTATTCTCTTTCAGGGGATAGATGTACTTTATAATTCCCTGGGGAGCCAACCCTAATGAGCTAATTAACGGATTGTTTTTTAGGATCTCTTTACTGGTTTCTTCAAAATTTTCCGGTATGCCGGAATCATTTATGGTAAGAGCAAGTGAATAGGCGGATGCATTTGATTTTTGAAGCGAATTTTCAATGTTTTGGTGAATGTCTTTTAAAACGAGATCCATCTTGTCTTTTGCATTTTCTTTTAAGACATTTTGTCGGATTATAGCAGCATAAATAGTTGCAATTGAAAGTATCGCAAATATTAGGAACCCAAGAATTCGTGGTCTGGCAATAAACCAATTAATGAATTTTGACCATTTCTTTTTTTGTTCCATTTTATGTTTGCAGTAGGGTTGGGTGTAATTCAACAAATATATTTTTTAAATTTTTTTAAATTATGATATGTACGATTAAATAGAAATTATTGATTAATGTTTTAAAATCTAATTATTTTAAGACAGTTAAGGAAAATTATCATTTATGGGTTTATTGGCGCTCTCATGAAGTTCCTTTACGGGTAAGAAAACAACTTTTTTTGTCAATACAGAAAACGCGATAAAGGAAATTGAAATTGATTTTTCTTTTGTGTCGAATGTTTCTGGCATCATTATTGTTTAGGATAAGAAAGGGTTTTAGCAACAAGACGTTTAAAAAGCTATGAATCTGATAATGAAACCTCAAGGTATATTTGTAGTCAAAATAGAAAAGTATAAGTTTAGTTAGTTAAAAACCCTCAAAAGGCTTACGTCTTTGAGGGTTTTTTTATTGTAGATGCGCTGCAAATTATCGGGAATCTAATAATGCTGTTGTTTTTTACGCTTATTGGCAGTAGGAGTTAAATACTGTATGAAGAAGCTATATAATCTGGTTAATGAAGTATTGGTTTGGGGAATGGAATGTCCGTTGCCATAATTAATCATAGTAGAGGTTGGAACAGCCAAGGAGTCCAATTTAGTTTTAAGGTGTGTAATCTGATCCTGATAATACAAATCGTCATCGGTGTTGTAGAAGAAAAGTACCGGAGCTGTGGATGAACTTTCTACTAAATAAGAAGCACCCATAGTTTGCCACAAATGATAATTGCTTTTTAGTGGCCCCCAAACCCAGGGACAACGGGTTTCCAGATTCGAATCGCCATCGTTTGGTGTGTTGAAGATTTGGGTATAATCAAAAACTCCCGGGCCAAGAGCGGCGGCCTGTACATCGTCGGATATACCGATATTGAAACCTGTATTTTCCAATTCTGGAACCATTTTATCACCAATGGCCATCGATCCCGCAGTCGATCCGCGTGAGAATCCGAAAATGCCTATCGTACCCGAAAGGCCTAATTCGGGACTGATGGCACGCAGGGTTCGAATAGCCGATTTTACTTTCTGTGCCGCATCGGGATTGGCTTGGTAGGATTTGTAGGTGTCATTCGCACCATTCACAGGTTTGCCTTTTCCCCAAGGACAGTATTTGGGATGGTCGGCTATAGCCCAAGCCATGCCATTGGCTGGTGCGCCTTCTAAAAATGAATCATTGAAACCGGCCAGGCTGTAGGCCAGGTTCAATCTTTGGTCTTTGTTGGCATCGGTGAGGATTGCTTTTTTGCTATCATAAGTAGCGTGACTGTTGCTATAGGAAAAAGACAAAATAACCGGCACGGTCATAGCAGCATTTGCCGGATAAATGATGTCCATGTGTAATGGATCGCCTATGGTGTATTCGGCGGGAGTATTGTATACATTTGGGTTGTCTATGAAATAAGGAACGTTGCGAATGATGCGATACCCTTCAAACAGTACATAAGACTGATAATTGGAACAATCATTGAATCCGCAGAAGGAACCTGAGGCAATAGCGTCATTCATCGCAATGATATCTTCGTTGATTGTGGGAGAAACAGCTTTGCAGTTTTTGGCGTAATCGAGTTCGATTACCCGATAGCCTTGGGAAAGTAGCCAGGCCACATTTTTGGCATTGCTGTTTCGTCCTATTTTTTTAAACCCTAAATTTTCCAGATAGACAACCGTGAGGAAATTGCCAGCAAAATCCTTTTTTGGAGAATGGGATTCGGTTGATTGGTAAATGATAGGGGTTCCCGTGACTTTGCTCATCCATTTCCCTGATGTCGCCCAAGATGGGGCAGCCAACAGCAGTAAGCCTAAACAGCCTGTTTTTGTTTTTGGAAGTAAAGGCCTTAACTGGTTGTTTTGGAAATATAGCGTAATGAAGAAAAGTAGGGCGGTGCCTAAAATGTATTCCATTTGGAGGTTCTTAAACTTAAATACGGTTACCGTTATCAAAGAACGAAGTTATGAAATTGCAAGTTCTTTTACTGTTAAATTAAACGGGATTTGATTTGGAACAGGTCGTTTTTTGCATGTAAACCGGATAGTTTTCAAAATCTGACGGCTAAATATGGCTTAATATATATTTTAGGCATAAAAAAACCCCGAAAGTAAAACTTCGGGGTTACTAACTAGTTCCATATTTAAAGCAAACCATTTAACCTATTTATGGGGGCAGAAATTAATCTATAATAGTTAGTTTTCTGTATGATTATTTTACCGAAAACTTAAAGGTAGTTTTTGTTTTATAATTTTCTCCAGGGTTCAATACCGTAGAAGGGAAGCTTTTTTGGTTTGGTGAATCAGGATAATGTTGTGTTTCTAAACATAAACCGGTTCTGTGGGCATAAGTACCCCCGTCTCTCATAGGTAAAGTTCCGTCTAAGAAATTTCCGGTATACAATTGGATTCCCGGTTGATCGGTGAATACTTCAAGGAATCTTCCGGTTGTCGGGTCATAAGCCGATGCTGCAAAGCGATATCCTTTGTCCTGATTGTTCAACACCCAGCAATGGTCGTATCCTTTTCCTTTGATTAACTGGTCGTCTTTGGCTTCGATTTCTTTTCCAATGGCTTTTGGTTTTCTGAAATCAAAAGGAGTATTGGTTACATCTGTCAATTGCCCTGTTGGGATTAAGTTAGCATCTACAGGTACTAATTTATCCGCATCGATTACAATTTCGTCATTTAAGATTGGTTTTTTGAAATCAGCAGACAAATTAAAGTAAGAATGTTGAGTCAAATTGACTACTGTTTTCTTATCCGTAGTCGCTTCGTAAAGAACATCCAAAGCATTTTCGTTATTTAAGGTATAAGTAACAAAAACGGTTAAGTTTCCTGGGTAGCCTTCTTCCATATCTTTACTTACGTATTTCAATTTTAGAGTGGCAACGTCTCCCCCTTTGGCTTCTACAGCAGTCCAAACCACTCTGTGAAATCCTTCCGGACCACCATGTAATGCGTTTTCACCGTTGTTTTTTGCCAATTGGTATTCTTTTCCGTCAAGGGTAAATTTACCTTTCGCGATTCGGTTTCCATATCTACCGATAAGGGCACCAAAATAAGGATTGTCTTTAGTGTATTGTTCCAAGTTGTTAAAACCGATTACAACTTCTTCTGATTTTCCGTCTTTGTTAGGAACTTTCAATGAAGTGATGATGCCACCATAAGTCATGATGTCTACTTCCATTCCTTTTTGATTTTTTAATTTATAACTGTCGATTTTATCTCCTTTTGGGGTAGTTCCATAAGCTGATTTTTCGATAGTTACCGCTTCTGCAGTTGTAGCGTCTTGTGAGGCCTGTTCGGACTTTTTATCACTTTTACATTGTACATTCATACTGGCTAAAGTTATTATGGAAAATCCATAAATGCAACGTTTTAATAGATTCATAAGTGTATTGGTTTTTGGTTAAATTTTAAGTTAAAAGTCGAAAAGTCAAAATAAATTGTAGCAACTTGATCTAAATATTTTGTAGAAACCAATATTTAAAAACAAAAGTAGCTAAACTTTTTGACTTTCCGACTTTATAAAATATTATAGTCCGTGTTGAAACAAATGATAATAAGCTTCATTTGCATTCAATGTATCTTTGAAATTGCGAATTTTAGTATCGTTGTCAATAACCACTAATTCGATTCCAGCAATATCAGCGAAATCTTCCATAAACTCAGTAGTTACCGCCTGGCTGTACACGGTATGGTGAGCACCACCTGCAAGGATCCATGCTGTAGCAGCAATATCCAAGTTAGGTTTACAATCCCACAATACGCGTGCTACTGGTAATTTTGGTAAATCAGCCATTGGTTTCACAGCAGTTACTTCGTTTACAATTAAACGGAAACGAGTTCCCATATCTACTAATGATACATTGATTGCATCTCCAGCAGGGGAATTGAATACCAAACGAACCGGATCTTCTTTTCCACCAATTCCTAATGGGTGAATTTCGCAAGAAGGTTTTCCATCAGTAATAGAAGGACAAATTTCAAGCATGTGAGAACCTAAAACGTATGATTTCTCAGGTGTAAAGTGATACGTATAATCTTCCATGAAAGAAGTTCCTCCTTCAAGACCGATGTTCATTACTTTCATAACACGAACCATAGCAGCTGTCTTCCAGTCACCTTCTCCACCAAAACCGTAACCATCCGCCATTAAACGTTGCGTTGCGATACCTGGTAATTGTTTTAATTCTCCTAAGTTTTCAAAAGTATCAGTAAAAGCGCCAAAACCACCTTCTTCCAAGAAAGCTCTCAAACCTAATTCGATTTTAGCAGCATCTAATAATGATTGTCTTTGCTCTCCGCCTTTTTGCAATTTTGGAGCTAAATTGTATGATTCTTCATAAACTGCTACCAAAGCATCCACTTGAGCGTCAGTAACCAGTTTCATTTTATTAACGATATCAGAAGAGTCGTATCCGTTTACAGACATACCAAAACGAATTTGAGCCTCAACTTTATCTCCACAAGTAACAGCAACTTCACGCATGTTGTCTCCAAAACGCGCCACTTTTAAGTTTTGCATTTCATCCCAACCTAAAGCTACTCTAGACCAGTTTCCTAATTTAGTTTGTACTCTTTTATCTTCCCAGTGTCCAACAACCACTTTACGTTTTTTACGCATTCTGGACATAATGTAACCAAACTCTCTGTCTCCGTGAGCAGATTGGTTCAAGTTCATGAAATCCATATCGATAGAACTCCATGGAATTTCAGCATTATATTGGGTATGTAAATGACATAATGGTTTTTTAAGAATACTTAAACCATTAATCCACATTTTTGCTGGAGAAAAAGTATGCATCCAGGCGATGATACCAATACAGTTTTTGTTGGTATTCGCTTCCAAACAAATATCAGTGATTTCACTAGGTGATTTTGCTACTGATTTATAAATTACTTTTACAGGAACAGAAGAAGAAGCATCAATTCCTTTTGCAATTTCTTGCGAATGCACAGCAACCTGCTTTAAAGTTTCTTCACCATATAAATTTTGGCTTCCTACTACGAACCAAATTTCTTTTTTAGAAATATCTATCATTTTTATTTTATTTTTTTGTTACGTAATTGTTATTGACCGTAATACGAATCTTTTCCGTGTTTGCGATCGTAGTGTTTTTTGATTAAAGAGTCTTTCAGTCTTGGAGCACTTGGGTTGATTTGCAAAGTTAAGTGCGCCATTTCGGCCACTACTTCCAATACTTTGCTGTTGTAAACCGCTTTTGCAGCGTTTTTTCCCCAGGCAAAAGGACCGTGATTTCCAATCAGGATCATTTCTACTTCTTCGTAAGAAAGGTTTTTTTCCTTGAAACAATCCAAAATCTGGATTCCGGTATTGTGTTCGTAGTTTCCTTCGATAAGTGCATCTGCCATTGGCGGCGCACAAGGAATATCTTTGGTCAGGTGGTCTGCGTGGGTCGTTCCGAAGATTGGAATGTCTCTTTGCGCTTGTGACCAAGCCACTGAGTAAGTTGCATGAGTATGTGCCACACCACCAATATTTGGCCAGTTTTTGTATAAATACGCATGCGTTTTCGTGTCAGATGACGGACGCATCGTTCCTTCAATAATGTTGTTGTCAAAATCAACAATAACAATATCTTCCGGTTTTAATTCTTCGTAAGCCACACCGCTGGGTTTGATGGCAAAAACGCCATTTTCTCTGTCAACAGCACTTACGTTTCCAAAAGTATAAACGACTAATTTCAACTCGTTTAATTGCATGTTTGCTTCGTAACATTCTTGTTTTAAAGCTTGGTATTTTGAACTCATGGGATTTATTTAGTTATCGTTTCTTCCTAAAAAATATTTAAATTTTGGTTGCCAAGAACCCATTTTTTATTCTATCGGTACAAGAGATTTTTTTTCGATGTGGGTTTCTATAAATTGTGCCAATTCAGAATACGAATCCATCAACTCTTGGTATTTCTCGATTGTATCGGCTTGAGGAAAATATTCGCTCTCAAAATCACTTCCCATTTTTTTGCTGGCTTCAATAACATTTGGATAAATTCCGGCAGCTACGGCAGCATAAATAGCAGCTCCCAAAGCCGGTGCCTGGTCTGATGCAGCCACTTTAATCGGTTTGTTCAATACATTCGCCAGGGTTTGCATGATGAATGGCGATTTTCTTGCCACACCACCAATACCGATAACACTGTCAATACGAACACCTTCTTCCTCGAAACGATCCACGATTTTCTTAGAACCAAAACAGATGGCATTGATTAAAGCTTTGAAAATATGTGGTGCTTTCGTTCCTAATGATAAATTAGTCATGGCACTTTTCAATCCTTGATTAGCATCCGGGGTTCTGCGACCATTTACCCAGTCCAATGCAGTTGGGATACTTTCTGATAACGGAATCGCTTCTGCCTGTTGGGTTAAGGTTTTGATGAAATTAGATTCCACTTCTTCTTTCAATTGTGCTTTTTGCTCAGCAGATAAAATAGCTGAATTGTAAACCAAATTATCTAATGGCCAAGAAAGGGTATCTTTAAACCAAGCCAATACATCTCCAAAAGCAGACTGTCCCGCTTCTAAACCGATGTATCCAGGAATCACAGAGCCGTCTACCTGACCGCAAATTCCTTTTACGGTTTTGCTGCCCACCGCTTCGTTTGAAGCTACTATGATATCACAGGTTGAGGTTCCCATTACCCGTACTAAAGTGTACTCATCGATTTTGGCACCCACTGCTCCAGAATGCGCATCAAAAGTTCCCACAGCGATGATAGTATCAGTTGTTAATCCTAATTTTGTTGCCCATTCTTGGTTTAATTTTCCGGCAACCAAATCAGAAGTATAGGTTTCATCATATAATTTGCCACGAAGTTGTGCCAAATACGGATGTAATTTCCCTAGGAATTCTTCTGGGGGTAAACCATTCCAGTCTTCGTGCCACATGGCTTTGTGACCTGCTGCGCAACGGCTTCTTTTGAATGTTTTTAAATCTTTATCGTCAATCAATAAATAAGTCATTAAATCACAATGTTCTAACCAGGTATAGGCCGCATTTTTAACCGCTTCATCTTCGCGAACGATGTGTAAAATTTTTGCCCAAAACCATTCTGAGGAATAAATTCCACCTTCGTATTTGGTAAAATCTTCACCTCCCCAAGTGGCGGCTAATTCATTGATTTCATTTGCTTCATTGATGGCAGTATGGTCTTTCCATAAAATCATCATCGCATTTGGATTATGCTCAAAACCTTTTGTCAATGCCAAAGGTGTTCCGTCTTCGGTAACCGGAATAGGAGAGGAGCCTGTAGTATCGATACAGATACTTTTAATATCTGATGGAGTTACATTTCCTTTTGATACCACCGATTTGATCGTGCTTTCTAACCCTTCGATATGATCCAGCGGATGTTGACGAAATTGATTGATTGCAGCATTGCAATATTCATTGTTTTTCCATCTTTTATAATGGCATACTTCAGAGGCCAATTCATGACCATTCTCTGTATCAATTAATACGGCGCGAACTGAATCGCTTCCGTAATCTAGTCCTATAACATAATTTTTCATTCCAAAATGCTTTTTAATGACTGCAAATATACTATTTTTTATATATAAGTGTTATATAAACACTTAATTTAAGATTTAATTACAAATTTTATTAGAATTGTAATAAAAATCAAAACGGTGCAAATTAAAAAATAAAATGTCAATTTAACAATTATTGATTGTTATTTCATTTTTAATTTCAAGACACTCACAGAATAGGCCGGTAAGTTCAGCTGTGCTTTGGCTCCATTCAATTTGTATTCTTTTTCTGTTGGGCTGATTTTTTTAGGCTCGGCAAATGAATTCTCATCATTTACATTAGCGCTGGTAAGTGTGATTAGTGTCCCTTTGGTTTGTAATTTACTTCCTTTTAAGTCAATAGAAGCCTCTTGTGCCTTGTCTGAGGTATTAACCAGTTTTAGGATTACTTCTTTGGTATTGTCATCTTTTACAGCCGATGCAAACAGATCGTTTTGCCCTATTAATGGTTTTCCGTCTTTGGTTATGGTGATTAAATCAGTACCTCTATTGGTCGAAAATAATTTTTGTACATAATAATTGGCTGATCCAAAAGATTCCAGGTTATTGAACCAGATCATGTCCGGTGTCCATTGCCAGGCTTCTTCATGTGCCATCAAAGGGGCATAGGAGGTAAGGTTTACCACTTCGGCATTTCGTTCTAATCCGGTCATAAAAGCCGCTTCAGAAAAAGCACATTCCCAATTGTTTCTGTTGTTTGGAGTGGCTGCGGAAACACTTTGGGCGGCATATTCCCCTGCAAATATTTTTGGCCCTTTTCGGTCATACTTGTCATAACGGGTCACATTGTCCCTAAACCATTTTGGACTTTTATAGTAGTGTTCATCGACAATATCGGCGTTTAATTCTTTTAACTCTTTCCATCCATAATCAAAAAATGCGCCATCTGGAGAGGGACCGCTTCCGGAAACAATCGTCATGGTTGGGTATTTTGATTTGATGGCTTTTGCAAATACTTTATATCTTTCTATGTAATCCGGCCCCCATTGTTCATTACCAACACCGATGAATTTCAGGTTGAACGGTTTTGGGTGTCCCATATCAGCGCGTACCTTACCCCAAGGTGTATCAACACCGCCGTTGGCAAATTCGATTAAGTCTAAAGCATCTTGTACGTATGGGTTTAAGTCCTCCATCGGAACCAATTCACCTGTATTATACTGGCAGGCCATTCCGCAACTTAAAATTGGAAGCGGAGCCGCACCGATATCTTCGGCAAGCTGGAAATATTCAAAGAAACCTAATCCAAAACTTTGGAAATAATCCGGGGTTTGTTTGTGTGCAAATTCAACATTCCAACGGTTTATTTGTGTTTCTCTATTTTCGATATCACCCACGGTTTTTTTCCATTGATAGCGTCCTGCCAAAGTTCTTCCTTCGACAATGCAACCTCCCGGGAAACGTATAAAACCGGGTTTCATGTCATACAATAACTGAACGATATCCTTGCGTAAACCATTTTTTCTGTTTTTCCAGGTGTCTTGAGGGAATAACGAAATCATGTCTAAATCAATAATCCCTGTACCTTCAAAGGTGATTTTTAATTGTGCTTTGGCTTCGGTCTCTGTAGCGGTAAGTTGAGCCGTATAGGTTTGCCAGTCTTTAGCTGTAGGTACAATACTGGTTTCCCCTAAAACTTTTTTGTTCTTATCAATGAACTGAACAATTATTTTTTTGATGGTTCCATCAGGATTAGCCGCTTTTAAGGAAAGATTGTATGGATTGTCTTTTTTTATTCCCATTCCTCTGAACCCTTCATTAAGGATTTCATACCCTTTATCATTATTGATGGTAACCCTACAAAAGTTTGGATTGGTTTTTCTTTCAGAAACATTTAAAGTGGTTGCAATCCCAGATTCTGCATTTAACGAGTGTCTGTTGCTGTTAGGTTGAATCCAGCCCATCAATGGATTGTCAAACTCAAAAGAGCGGTTTTTAACCATTTCGGCATACAATCCTCCATCGGCAGCAAAATTGATGTCCTCAAAGAATACACCATACATGGTGGGTTTGATTTTAGTAACGGTATTGGCAATATTTACTTCCAGATTCGTTTTCTGGGCATTGCCATAAAAGCTATTCAGTAAAAGCCCGCAAAGGGTAATCTTGGTGATTAAATTATGTTTCATGTCTTATTTAGTTTTAAATTGAAAAGTTTTTGCTGATGGAACTTCGAACTTTACAATGGTTTGTTATTGGTTTTTATTGCAATGGTTCGACAACGGGCCAAAGCCCTTCATCCCATTTCAATTGGTTTATTTTTAGAATTGGTCTTCCTTTTTGTTTGGCATCATAGGCATGAAAAATAATATAATCTTTTCCGCCAAAAGTATAGGCACTGTTATGGCCGGCTCCATACCAATCTTCATTTCCCTGTATCAGGATGGTTCCGCCGCCTTCGTTCAATGATTTCCCTTCTTTATCGACATAAGGACCAGTGATGTTTTTGGATCTTCCAACCACTACTTTATAGGTGCTCTTTTCACCCCGACAGCACAAATCCCAGGAAAGAAATTGATAATAATAGCCGTTTTTTTTGAATATAAACGGAGCTTCCAATGCGCCATCTCCGGGATCGGTATCGGCCAATTCGAATGTCCTTTTGCGTTTGGCTATCGTGTACCATTCTTCGGGTTGTGCCACTGATTTTAAATCCGGATTCAATTTAACCATTTTTAATCCATTCCAAAAAGAACCAAAGGCCAGCCAGGGCGTGTTGTTCTCATCAAAAGTCAAATTAGGGTCAATGGCATTCCATAGATCACGATTTGGAATTGATTGAATAACAATTCCGTGATCAATCCATTTGTAATTTGGGTCTTTTGGGTCTAAAGTGGTATTGGTTGCCAAGGCTATCGCCGAAGTATTTTTGGCGAAAGCGGAAACCGAATAATACAAGTAATAGATATTGTTGTGAAAGGAAATATCCGGTGCCCAGATATGATTTTTAAAATCGGGAACAACCGCATCTACCCAAGTTGGTTTTTCTTGGAATACGGCAGGTTCCGGATTCCAATTTTTTAAATCTTTTGAGCTAAAAACACTAATTCCGCGACCCGTACAGTACAAATAGTAGGTGTCTTTTTGTTTAATCATTACCGGATCGTGAACGGTAATGTCCTGAGCCCACAAAGAAACACTCAGTGCCAGTGTCAGTAGGAGAAACAGGGATTGTATTTTTTGGTTCAATTTCATTTTTGTTTATTTTTGAATTCCTTCTGAGGTCATAATTATCCGTTTTATGGTGCCGTCTTCATTGTAAAACAGTCGGTCTACGCAAACGGATCTTCTGAAACTTCCTCCTTCCGTTGGAATGGCGCCATTATGATATATGAAGTACGATTTTCCTTTAAAATCAATAATCGCCTGATGATTGGTGTTTGAATTTCCGGCTATTTCGTTTAAGATTCCTTTGTATTCCCATGGGCCTTTAACGGATTTACTCATAGCATACGCTATTTTTTCAGGAAATTCGGTAGCATAAGACAAATAATACCAGTTTTTACGTTTATGAATCCATGGGGCTTCGGTAAATTTTGGTAAATCGACCTTTTGTATTGGTCCGTCCATTTCCAGCATGTTTTCTTTTAATTTCACATAATGGCAAACGGTATTCCCCCAAAACAGATAGGCTTGGCCGTCATCATCTACGATAACCGAAGGATCGATATCATCCCAGCTTATTTTGGTCTCAGTGGTCATATCATTGGTAATTAATGCTTTTCCCAATGCATCTTTAAAAGGACCTGTTGGGTTGTCAGCAACGGCTATTCCAATCGCTTTTCCATGAATAGTTCCGTGTTCAACAGCTACATACCAATAAAATTTTCCGTTTCTTTCAATCACTTGGGAAGCCCAGGCATCCCCTTTGGCCCAAGCAAAATCCGTAACTTTTAGAGGTACGGGATGTTCTTGCCAATGTATCATATCCGAAGAGGAATACACCAGCCAATCATTCATTCTGTAAAAATTGAAACCCTTTTCAGGAACATCATGTCCGGTGTAGAGATATACTTGGTCTTTATAAACCATTGCCGCCGGATCTGCGGTGTATTTGTCTGTAATAATCGGATTGTTAACCTGAACTGTTTCGTTCCTTTTTTCTGAAGTGGCAGCAGTGTTTATATTGTCTGATTTCATGGTTTTGCAAGATGAACCAAGTATTACTAAAGAGAAAAAGGGGATTAAGTGTTTCATTTTTTTTGTATTAAGAAGCGTTTTTTAGGAGATGCCTTTTTAAGTACTTAAAAAGACATCTGTATTTTAGTTTAAAGGTTTAATTTATTTTCTTTCCCCAAACAGGTAATCCGCCCGAGGTAAGTCCGGAATAGCTAATGGTTACTTTTCTGGTGGCACTTTCCCAATCCCAGGCATCGCTCACCTTACATTTGATGCCGTTTACGGTTAACGTTTTGCTTGTGCTGTCATACGACCAGGTTCCTGTAATTCCTCCACTAACTTTTTTGTCGCCAGTCAGGTATATTGTAATTGATTTTTGAATGGTTGCGTACTGATAGTTCATGGTAATTTGTTCCCAAGTTCCGATGAATGATGCTTCAGTAATTGTTGTAGTAGGTACTGCGGCATAACGCTCAGGGTCTACAACTGGCCAGCCATCTTCAGTCCAATTAATGGCTCTTACATGGCCCATCATAATAGCATTAGAAACATTGATACCTGATACATCTTTTGGCAAACGGGCTTGTGAGGAATAAAACCATTGTTTGGTATCCGGGTTTTGAAATACGGCACAGTGTGAAAATCCAACCCAACCTGTGTGCGAATTGAATGCATATGGATGTGTAAGCATAGGCCAACAATCAGCTCCATTGGTAATATTGGCTCCATTGATTCCCAGATAAGGACCTGTAATGTTTTTTGAGCGGCAAACTCTGGTGTTGTATGGAACGTCAAGGCCATCATAAGCCAAGAAAAGATAGTAATATTGAGTGTCTGGATTGTATATTATTTCCGGACCTTCCGAGGCTTGCCAACGGCTGGTGGCACTACGGCTGGCGATACGGGTTCCATAATCGCTCAAGGTTTTGAGTTGGTCTGGTTTTCCTGTGGTTGGATTTAGCTTCAGAGCTGCAATCCCGGAATGCCAAGAACCATAAATCAAATATTGTTCGCCTTGAGGAGTTTCGATAAAACTAGGGTCAATGGCATTGAATTTAAAATAAGCATCTTCCCAATTTCTGGTGCCGGTGAAGGAATAAGGTTTTAATCCATCCGGTTCAGAGCATACCACCATTCCTTTGTCAACCCAAACATTAGAAGCTAAGTCATCTGTTTCGGCCAAGCCAATAAAGGCTCTCTCAGACCAAGAATACGTAAAGTCAGTTCCGATTATAGGGTTATCAACCACAATGCTGTAATACATACGGTATTTGTTCCCCACTTTACGAACACAAGGTGCCCAATAGCCATAATTAGGATTTGTTATTGGTGCTAAAGCAGGAATCATTCTGGCTCTTTTGTTATTCAAAGAATCTTTAACCCAGGCAGGTGCGGTTGTCATCGAAGACCCCATGAATTCCCAATTTACCAGGTCTTTGGAACGTCGGTAAAAAAAGTGTCCATGTCCGTCATGTGCGTTGCCATACGAAGCGTCTGTTTGGTACATATAATAATAGTCACCGCATTTTTCAACAGATGGGTCATGTACATTGGCTAAGTTCCATTGTGAATTAGTGCTCCAAGAGGCGATAGCCGTATAATTGTCAGGGTAGGTTGGGCCGGGAAAGGTAGGAGGTGTTACTACTACCGGCGGAACCACTGGGTCAGGTGAGATGGAGTCATCACTACTGGAGCAGCCCACCACAGAAAGTACCAAGCCTAAAATGGCCGGGTAACATCCTATTCTTACAATGGATAATAATTTTTTCATGTTATGTTTTATTTTCCTTCTAACATTACAACAGCGAAAGGAGGGATGGTCAGTTCTAAGATATCATTTTTAATTTTGAAACCTTTAAAAACTCCAGGTTGAATTTTTATCGGGTTATCAAATGAATTATGGTCTTGTAATTTTGCAGAAGTCAGTATTGTACCTGAAATAGTTTTAATACCCAGTTCTTTCAAATTAATTTCTATTTTGTTTCCTTTTTTAGCATCTACATTAACTAATGAAACATGTACGAATCCTTTGGTGTCTTTTGAAGCTGATGCCGACAGGGCGGGAAGGGTTTCGTTGTTATAAGTGTATAACGGGGTGTTTAATGTCAATGGTATCAATTGTGCGTTTTGATGTACATTGTACATTTGCATAATATGGTAGGTAGGGGTTAGAATCATTTTAGCTTTGTCCGTAAGAATTACGGCTTGTAACACATTGACACATTGCGCCAGATTGGCCATACGTACCCGGTCGGCATGATTGTTGAAAATGTTAAGTGTAGCTCCCGCCAAAACAGCATCTCTCATAGTGTTCTGTTGGTATAAGAAACCGGGATTAGTTCCTTTTTCCACATCGTACCAACCTCCCCACTCGTCAACAACCAAAGCAATTTTTTTCTCGGGATCATACTTATCCATTATGGCTCCGTGTTTGGTTATAAGTTCGTCCATTTTTAAGGCTTCTTTCATGGTGGTGAAATATTGTCCTTCGGTAAAATCAACCGCATCGCCTTTTTTCTTCCATTCAATTACTGAATAATGGTGCATGGCTACACCACCCAACATACTTCCCGGGATATTTTTCATTAAGGTCTCTGTCCAATTATAATCGGCATCGCTGGCACCGGAAGCAATTCGCATTAATCCGCCGGTGTTTTCCCAATCAGACATAAATGTCGCATATTTACGGTATTCACCTGCATAATATTCCGGTTTCATGTTTCCTCCACATCCCCATGCTTCATTTCCGATTCCCCAAATTTTTACTTTCCAAGGTTCTGTTCTTCCATTCTTTTTGCGCAAATCACTCATAGGACTTTTTCCGCCAAAATTGGCGTATTGTACCCAATCAGAAAGTTCCTGAACCGTACCACTACCTACATTTCCGGACAGGTAAGGTTCGGCACCTAATATTTCGCATAGGTTTAAAAAATCATGGGTTCCAAAACTGTTGTCTTCGGTCACGCCGCCCCACCATTGATTGACTATGGTAGGTCGCTCTTCTTTAGGGCCAATACCGTCTTTCCAGTGGTAGGTGTCTGCAAAACATCCGCCTGGCCATCTTAAATTAGGTATTTTTAATTTTTTAAGAGCGTCAATAATATCATTACGGACACCACTGGTATTTGGTATTTTAGAGGTGTCTCCAACAAAAAAACCACCATAGATGCATCTTCCTAAATGTTCTGCAAAATGCCCATAAATGTTTTTGTTTATTGTTGGTGCATTTGGAGTGTTTTTTATGGAAAGCACTGTGGCTTCTTTTTGCGAAAAAATAGTCTGACTGCAAAAAGAGAAAACAAATAAAAGTAATGCCGTTTTTTTCATGTTGATTTTAAGTTAAATATCACATGATAAAGGATTTTACCATGTGATATTAAAGTTTTAATTATTGTAATAAATTAGATTAGTAGCCTGTATTTTGTACGGTACCAGGATTGTTGTCCATTTCTAATTGAGGGATTGGGAAGTATTCTCTTCCTGTTGCATAGGAATTAAATTCAACGTCTCTTGATTTTAACCAAGCTAATTTTGTAGGATCTTGTAACCATCCCCAACGACGGATATCATCAAAACGGTGTCCTTCTAATGGGAATTCCAAGAATCTTTCATGTCCAATTTGTTCTCTCATTTGTGCTTGTGTTAACCCTGGTTTTGCAGTAGCTAAGTTAGGTAAACCTACACGATCTCTTACCTTCTGGATGTAAGTATATGCTCCTGGGGTATCTCCGGTTTCATTTAAACATTCGGCATACATTAACAGGATATCTGCATAACGTAGTAAACGTTCGTTTATACCAGAACGCCAGTCGAATTCGTTGGCGTAATTTCCATCTGAATTTTCATATTTTCTACAAAACAAATCGTTTAGATCTCCTGCATTTCCTGCATAAAAAGTAGCAAAATCTTTTCCATACAATTGCATTCCTCCCGGTTTATTATAGAACATAGTTGCATCCAAACGAGGGTCAACTGCACCCGTGGTTGTTTTTTCATCATGAAATTCATTGAATAAGGTCCAGGTAGGTTGTACATCGGTCCAACCGAAAGCTCTTGGCGCATAGGTAATAGCTCTGGCAGATGTTTTACCCCAACCGGAAGCCGGAGCACCACCCCATCCTAAATCAACTCCACCGGCACTTCTGCTGAATTGCACTTCAAAAAGGGACTCTGAATTGTTTTCGTTGGTATCTGTAAAGTTATCACGGTAGTTAGATACCAATGTGTAAACTCCTAAATCGATTACTTGTTTGAAAGTGGTTTTTGCATTTGGAAAATCTTTAGTAAATAGATATGCTTTTCCTAAATAACCCAAAGCAGCTCCTTTTGTTGCACGACCTTTTTGTCCTGCATCTAATCCGGTAACAGAGGTGTAAGAGGTAGGAAGCAAGTCTGCGGCAGCTTTAAAATCGGCAATCACTTGTGCCCATCCTTCTTCTTGTGTTTTTTGAGGGTAAAACGCTGCAATTTCTGTAGGGACAGGTACGCTTTTGAACATGTTTACCGCATGAAACAAATACAATCCTCTCAAGAAATAGGCCTGTCCTAAAATTCTGTTTTTAAGCGCTGCATCAGTCATGTTAATATTCGGAACATTGGTCAACACTTGATTGGCACGATAAATTCCCTGATAATAGGTTTCGTAAGCCCAACCATAAATAGCCGCATTGGATACATTAGAGTTGAAACGCCCTACATTGTACATGGCATCCCATGGACTGTTGCTTCGGGTGTCATCTCCTTTAAGGTCTAATAATAAGGGGGTGCTTCGCATATAAGTACCATCAGTCAATAAACTACCGTAGGCAGCATTTACTCCTTCTATGGCATCTTCGTCTGTTTTCCAGAAAGAATCGACCGCATCATTATTTGGGTCAACTTGAATTAGATCGTCATTGTTAACACAACTTGTTGTTATAACAGCCAGTGAAAAGATACCAGCGATATAATTATATATTTTATATTTCATTTTGATTCGTTTTAAATTGATTGGCTAATTTTAAAAATTCACTTCAAGACCTAAAGAAACGGTTCTAGGATTCGGGAAAGAACCATTGTCATACCCTCTGGAGAAGGATCCATCGTTACTGTTAAAATCAGGATCATATCCTCTGTATTTGCTGATGGTCAACAGATTTTGTCCATTAGCATATACTTTTGCTTTTTGAATTAAGCTTTTGGCAGGAAGTGGAATTTCATATCCAATTTCCATGGTTTGTAGTTTGATGTAATCTCCCTTTTCAATGAATCGGTTAGAATCTCTTCCATTGGCATTTGGGTCACCAATAATAGGGCGAGGAACATTGGTGTCGGTATTTGTAGGGGTCCAGTAATTAAGCATATCGGTGCTGTGGTTACCATATTGACCAGCCATTAAATTACGGTATAAGCTATTGAAAACTTTGTTTCCACCACTTCCTTGCCAAAACATAGCAATATCCCAGCGTTTGTATGAACCACTAAGGTTTAGACCATAGCTGTATTTAGGAATTGTTACCCCTTGAAAGGTTCTGTCAAGGTCACTAATCATTCCGTCACCATTGAGATCTTTAAATTTAATATCCCCTACGCCAGCATTGGTTTGCTTTGGCGCTGCAGCAATTTCGGCAGCATTTTGAAAAATACCATCTGTTACATAGGCGTAAATTTCACCCATAGATCGACCCACTTCTGTTTTTGAGGCGGCACCGTAAATTGGGTTTCCATTAAGTCCAATTTGCAATACTTCATTTTGTAGAGTCCCTAAATTGGCAGAGATGCTGTATTTGAATTCATGATGATTATTGTTGTATTTTGCTTCAAATTCAAAACCTTTATTTCTCATAGCACCCGCATTGGTTGTAATACTAGCCGGGAAAGCACCTGTAGAATATGGTAGTGGTACTCCAATTAAAAGATTGGTGGAGTTTTTTACAAAATACTCTGCGGTAAATTGTAAGTCATTGTTAAACAATCCAAACTCTGCTGCTACATCGGTTGTTTTTACATCTTCCCAACGAACATTTGGATCAAATGAACTTACAACGGTTGTACCAGGAGCCAATGCGTTGTTGAAATCGTAGCCTGCAAAACTGTTGATGGTTGTAGCGAAGAAATAAGGTAATATGGTGTTATTTCCTAATTTACCATAACTGGCTCTTAATTTGATATTGCTTACCCATTCTGGTAAATGAATGAATTTTTCGTTGCTTAATTTCCAAGCTCCTGAAATGGAGTAGGCATTAGTTGAATTGTTTTTTTTACTAAAAAGAGAGGATTTGTCCTGTCTAAAGTTAGCTTGCAATAAATAACGTTCATCATAATTATAATTGACCCTGCTTATATAAGATATCCCTTTTATTCTGGTTTGGGATTCACCTGTACTAGTGTCATCAGCATATTGTAATTTGCTGATTTCGCCAGCGTCGTAACCAACCCCTCTGGACCAGTGGTTGTAGTAATCTTTACTTTCTTGTACCCAACCTGCTAAAGCGTCAAATTTGTGTTTGTTGATGTCTAATGAGTACGTTAACAAATTATTGAAAAAAGTTTTCGTTTCACTACCGGTTGATACATCTAAAGAAGCTTCTTCCTTAGTCGTAATGTAATACCATCCTAAATCACTTTGAGGAACAAATCTTCTGTTCAGATAATCTAAACGGTCAAAACTGGCGTCCATTTTGTATTTTAAGCCTGGTAAAATTTCTAATTCACCCCAAATGTCACCTATGAAACGGTCTCTTTTGGCATTATTAGTAATTAAATTATTAAATCCGATAACGTTAAGTGATATGGCTCTTTGGGTTAAGTTGGTTGTTCCGCCATAGCCACCCAATCGGTTGGCATCATAAACCGGCATGGTAGGAATAGCACTTACCAAAGCACCAACGGCAGATTCCCCTACATAACTGTTGAAGTTTTCTTTGCCTGATTGCGTAAATCCAATCTTAGTTCCGTATTTAAAGTTTCCTTTTTTTCCGTTTAAATTCAAATTCATAGACAATCTCTCATAATCTTGAGGAGATTTGATGTAGCTGCTGTTTTTGAAATAATCCATGTTTAGGTTATACGCTAAACTTTCAGCCCCTCCATTAAAAGCTAAGGAGTGGTTTTGTATAACTCCGGTTTCATAAGCTTCGTTTTGCCAATCTGTATTTACATTGTTAATATAACTACTGTTGTTTGGATTATTTCCCGGAGCAAGTGTAAGTCCAGCGTTTGCCTCGGCAGCATTAGTAATGGTTTGGTAGCCTACTCTGTCTGTTACAGACCATTTTTTAGCCACATTTTGGAAACCAACAAGCGATTTGTATTTGAAATCCATTTTTCCGGATTTTCCTTTTTTGGTGGTAATGATTACAACCCCATTAGCACCACGTACCCCATAGATGGCTGCAGATGAAGCGTCTTTAAGAACCTGCATCGATTCGATATCCCCTGGTGCAAAATCAAAAGGAGCATCTACAATCATTCCGTCAATTACAAATAATGGATTGTTGTTGCTAAAAGAGTTAAGCCCTCTAATTTTGATGTTTACAAATCCACCCGGTTCCCCAGAAGATTGTACGGTCACACCAGCCACTTGGCCTTGTAGCATTTTTGCGGCATCATAGGTTATCGCTTTCTTGGCAGATTCCATGTTTACAACGCCAACGGACCCGGAAAGGTCTGATTTCTTTTGCGTTCCGTACCCAATAACCACTACTTCATCAAGTGAGTTAAGATTTTCTTTTAAAGAAATATTAAGTTGTTGTTTGTTACCAACTTTAATTTCTTGAGTTGTATACCCGATATAGGAAACTATAAGAACATCATTGGTGGTTGCTTTTATAGCATATTGACCATCAAAATCGGTAACGGTACTGGTATTGGTTCCTTTAACGGCAATGTTAACTCCGGGAATAGGCATAGCATCCTTTTCTGAAATGATTTTTCCTTTGATAACCTTAGCTTCTTGAGCAGAAAGATTGTAGGTGGCAATTAATGCAAATACTATTGCCAAGAGCCATTCTTTTTTTGGCAATACATAATTGCAATAGTAAAGTAATCCTTGGTTTGTTGTCATACTGTTTTTAATTTAGGTTAGGTATAAGTGTGTTTTTTACATTTGTAAATATAATTCAATTTTCAGTGTTATAAAAAGTCAAAAAGACAATAAAAAAACATTTTTTCAAATTTAAGTGTCATATTTACATTTAAATATTACATTTTTGTAAAATTTCAGTTCCTTTTTCAGTAATAATATGTGTTATTTTTACACTTTTATCAAAAAGACAACGATTATGATAAAAATAAATTTGAAGTAGAATTCAGGAAAAATAATGGATTATAATATTTAATATGCTAAATTCATAGGTATAGTAATGTAAATCTTTCTTTTTGTTTTATTCAAAATTTGGGTTTTATAGCGTCACTGAAGCAATTAACAGTTTTAAACCGGCTTTTTTATATGAGTATGTTTCTAATTGCTTTAGCCTCACATCCTTTACGTTTAATTTTAAAGTATGTAAGCAAAAAAACAGAAAGGGTTTAGTTTTATTTTGGAGTTTTTTTTGATTATAATTAGGATTTAGTGTATCAACCACATTAATAAATTATGAAACAATGGAGTAAGTTTATATATTTACCCTAAAAATTAATTAATATGTTGAATAGTTATACTTCTGCGGATAAGGTTTTATTAGCAGTAGACTGTATCATTTTTGGATTTGATCATGAGGGATTAAAAATACTCCTGATCAAAAGAGATTTCGAACCCGAAAAAGGGAAGTGGTCTTTGATGGGGGGATTTCTTAAAAGAGATGAGGTGCTAAACAGTGCCGCTACCCGTATTTTGGATCATTATACGGGACTTCGTGAGGTATACATGGAGCAATTATATGCGTATAGTGAAATTGATCGTGACCCTGAGGAACGAACCATTTCGGTGGCTTATTATGCACTGATCAATATTGAAAATCACAATGAAGCACTGATAAGAAATTATCAGGCCCAGTGGTTTAGTGTTACAGAAGCTCCTAAATTAATATTTGACCATGATGAAATGGTGCAGCATGCGATAAGAAGATTGCGGTACCGTACTTCTACAAAGCCTGTGGGTTTTGAGTTGCTTCCCGAAAAATTTACGATGCGTCAATTGCTTGAATTATATGAGGCTATTTTGAATAAAGAATTAGACAAAAGAAATTTTATCAGTAAGATCAATTCATTGGATATTTTGATAAAACTCAATGAAAAAGATATGTTGTCTTCCAGAAAAGGATCGTATTTGTATATGTTTGACAAAGAGAAATATGAAGAAAAATTATTGAATAATTTTGTTTTAAACTTATAGTTATTTAAGAACGGTCTTTATAGAAAATATAAAAGGAAGTACTCAATGAAGAGACTTCCTTTTTTTATATTCCAATACCAATTGGAATATTCAAAAATTCATTGTTTTACTACAAGCCCAATGATGTTTTTTGAGAATTTATTTACAATAACAAGACAAAAGTGTCTAAAAATTTATTTTTAGAATACTTTTTTATTGGTTCCCTTTGTTGTAATCGGCTAAAAATGTTGCCAATCCGCTATCAGTTAAAGGGTGTTTTAATAAACCTTCGATGGCACTTAAAGGTCCTGTTATCACATCAGCACCAATTTTGGCACAATTCAAAATATGCATGACGTGACGAACGGAAGCGGCTAATATTTCGGTTTCAAAACCATAATTGTCGTAAATTAATTTGATGTCTTCAATAAGGGACAATCCGTCAGTTGAGATGTCATCTAATCTTCCGATAAAAGGGGAAACATAAGTGGCTCCTGCCTTGGCTGCCAATAAAGCCTGACCTGCTGAAAATACTAAAGTACAATTGGTTCTGATGCCTTTATCTGAAAAGTATTTGATGGCTTTTATACCGTCTTTGATCATCGGGATTTTTACGACGATTTGAGGGTGTAAAGCGGCTAATTTTTCTCCTTCGGCTACCATGCCTTCAAAATCGGTCGAAATCACTTCGGCACTGACGTCACCGTCAACCAGTTCACATATTTTCACATAATGGGCAATAATGTTGTCAGCGCCCGTGATCCCTTCCTTCGCCATAAGCGACGGGTTAGTGGTTACACCGTCCAGAATTCCCAGATCATTGGCTTCTTTGATGTCTTTTAAATTTGCGGTATCAATAAAAAATTTCATGTCTTTGTTTTTTAAATGTTTGTTTTATTTCATGAGGGGTTAGGAGGCTGAGGTTCTGGGTTTATCAGAACTTCAGCCTCAGTATTTATTTGCTTTCTGTCATATATTTTAATATTTCTTTGGACACCGTTTCGCTGGTGTATCCAAATTTTTCATCCAAAACACCGGCAGGAGCCGAATAACCAAAATGGTCTAATCCGATTACTTTCCCACTGTCACCGATTAATCCTTCCAGATTTACCGGAAGTCCGGCAGTCAATCCAAAAACCAATTTGCCTTTTGGAATAACACTTTCCTGATACGCTTTGGATTGTTGTTTGAACAAACCTTCGGATATTATGGAGGCAATATTTATTTTTAAATTCTTTTCGGTTTCCAAAATGGCGGCAGCGGCAATCAAAGTGGATACTTCGGAACCATTGGCAATCAATGTGATGTCTGGATTTGGAGTAGATTTTACCAAATAACCTCCTTTGTTGGCTTCGGTAGCTTCTTCGTATCTGGATGTTCCCTGAGCCGGAATGGCTGCGATGTTTTGTCTGGAAAGAATCAAAGCGGTTGGGGTTTGGGTATTTTTCAATGCCATATCCCAGGCCACAGAGGTTTCGGTGGCATCGGCAGGACGAAGTGCCAATAAACTTTGGTGTCCCGAATGGTTTTTTATCTTTTCCATCAAACGCATTTGGGCTTCCTGCTCCATCGGTTGGTGGGTTGGCCCGTCTTCACCTACCCGGAAAGAGTCGTGGGTCAGTACATATTTTACCGGTAATTCCTGGATAGCTGCCAGTCGGATGGCCGGTTTCATATAATCAGAAAACACAAAAAATGTCGCCACTACCGGAATGACACCTCCGTGTAAAGCAATTCCGTTTGCGATAGCGGTCATCGTCAATTCGGCCACACCGGCTTGTAAAAAGGCACCGCTGAAATCATTTTTTTGTAAAATAGATGATTTTTTTAGAAATCCGTCTGTTTTATCACTGTTAGACAAATCTGCCGAAGAAACAATCATGTTTTCTACTTTCTCCGCCAAGTACGCTAAAACAGCAGAAGAAGCTTCCCTTGTGGCTACATTTGGTTTTTGAACCACCTGGCTTAAGTCTAATTCCGGAAGTTTTCCGGATAAAAACAGGTCCAATTTTTGGGCTAACTCCGGATTTTCTTTTTTCCAATCGGCAACCTGAATCTTTTTGTATGCTGATTTTTCTGTTTTTTGGGCTATGATTTTGTCGTAGTGTGTGGCTACTTCTTCAAAAATATCAAACGGGTTTTCCGGATCGGCTTTAAGATTGATCAAGGTTTTGATGTAATCGGCTTTGGTATCTCCAATAGGTTTGCCGTGCAATTCGCATTCGCCTTCATACATGGCTCCCGAAGCCGTTACACAACCTTTACCCATAATTGTTTTACCAATGATTAAGGTTGGTTTTTCTGTTTCTTCGTTGGCCTCGTTTAATGCTTTTCGTATTTGGCCATGATCATGTCCGTCTATAGTAATCACTTTCCATCCCCAAGCTTCATATTTTTTGGCGGTATCTTCTGAGGTCACTTCGTCTGTCATCGAGGAAAGTTGTACGTCATTAGAATCATAAAACATAATAAAATTATTCAGTCCTAAATGTCCTGCAATTCTTCCGGCTCCTTGTGAAATCTCTTCCTGCACACCGCCATCGGTGATGAAACCATATATTTTGTGATTGAAGAGTCCGCTGAATCTGGCGTCCAGAAATTTTGCAGCAATGGCAGCTCCCACACCCATGGTATGTCCCTGACCAAGAGGTCCGGAGGTGTTTTCGATTCCCCTGAGTACGTCTACTTCTGGATGCCCTGGTGTTACCGAACCCCATTGTCTGAAGTTTTGAAGGTCTTCTTTTTGGTAGTTTCCAAACAGAAAATATTGCGCATACATCAATGCCGATAAATGTCCCGCATCCATAAAGAAACGATCTCTGAAGGTCCAATCCATTTCTGTTGGGTCAAAATTCAGGTATTCGGTGTATAAAATGTGCATAAAGTCTGCCCCGCCCATAGCGCCTCCCGGATGACCTGATTTGGCTTTTTCTACCATTGAAATCGCAAGGGCCCGGATGTTATCAGCTGCTAATAAGTCAATTTTTTGATTCATAATTTAGTTTTTGTTTTTTGTTGTGATTAACAGTAAATTTTTTAATTATGCCCCTCGGTTTATTCCATTCGTTAAATGATAAATCCAATTGATATAGTTGTTCAATGGGTCGTGTGTAAACAATTGATGGGTTAATTCGGTTATAAGAATCTAATTTTCAGAGATTAAATAGGTGAATCGATAATAAGTGTTAAAAACACATTTGCAAATGTAATCAAATTATATTTACAATTACAAATTATTTTGTTTTCCTTTTTTTTAAAAACAGTATATTGAGATTTAATTTTCAAATGTAAAAAACGAAGGTTTGTTACAAAGAATTTCTAAGAATCAAGGCGCTTTTATTTTCTATTTGTTCTTTTTTTCCTTTCAAAATCATTTGGGCCAAAATTTTTCCCATCGCTTCAAAATTGGTTGAAATGGTGGTGATTCCGTTTTCTACAATTTTTTTCAGAGGGGTTTCATTATATGAAATGATACCGAAATCGCTGCCCAGTTTTAAGTTTTGTGATTTGGCTTTTTCAATGACCCGTACCAAATCCCGGTCGGTTGGGATAATGTAGACTTCTCCTTTTTGTATTTCTCTTTGGTTAAATTCAGTGATGATTTCATAATCGAAAGAAAAATCGTTACAAAAATTCTCGAAACCTGTTTTCATACCGATGGGTTCTCGGAATCCTGGAAAAATCATAACGAGTTTTTCGTATTTGTCCAGTTTCGATTTTCCTTTCAGTAAGCCGTTGTAAATGTCCTTGAGGTGGTTTTGGTATACCGCCGGAAAGGTTTTCAGCTCTTCATTGGTTTGATCCAGTATGTAAACATCGTTGACCGGTAGGGTTTTTATAATCGAAGCCGCTTCGGCTAAATTGGTGGGCATGATGATGTATTTGGTGTAATTGCCATTGCTGTCATGGATGAGTTTTCGGAAAACATTACTGTTGAAATGATGAAAATAAATGTCTACTTCAACATCCTTTCCGATGTTTTCCAAAAAGGAATTATAAAGGTCTTCCTTGAAAATATTTAATTCTTCAAAAAGTAGAAAAATCCTCTGTTTTATAGATACTTCTACACTTTTAACATAGTAGCCTTTGCCGAGAATGGCGTAGATTATCCCTCTTTTTTTCAATTCATCATAAGCCAGTAATACCGTATCCCGGGACAAAGAAAATTCCAGACATACTTTGTTTATTGAAGGTAATTTCTCGTCCTTTTTTAAAAGTCCCAGTTCTATGGTTTTTTCAATGGAAGAAATGATTTGTTTGTATTTGGGTATACCTTGATTGTTTTGGACCGATATGACTTTCATAAAAATGATTTTTTGGTGCAATATATAAAAAACTGGTGGGTACTGGTATGTAATAGAGGGATTTTTATCATATTTTTGCTTGCAACAAAAGAAATTGAAATAAAATACCTATTCTAAATCCTTTAGTCAATTCTGAATCGAAATTATTTTCTTGGTTTTGCTTTAGATGAAGTATAAGGTAGGTAAGTATAACAAAGTTGTCGATTTCAATCTTTTTTGGGGAAATAGTGTCTAAATTATTTATTAGATTCGTCACTGGGAATAAATAGTTATTAATTTAAAAATATAACACAATATAAACAAAACAATGAATGATATTTTAATTAGTAAAACAACTGCTTTTTTTGAAGATACTTTTGGGACTGTGCCAGAAAAAATAGTGCTTTCTCCGGGAAGGATTAACATCATTGGAGAACATATTGATTACAATGATGGGTATGTTTTACCAGCCGCTATCGATAAGATTATTTGTTTTGCTTTCGAGAAAAACAATACCGATACCTCCAGAGTGATAGCTATAGATCTTAATGATGAGTTTGAAATTGACGTTACGGCTGAGGTGAAATTAGACGATAATGACTGGACAAATTACATTAGAGGAGTGATCAATCAGTTAAAAATCAACGGATTTCAATTCGAAGGTGTAAATTGTGTTTTCAGCAGTAATATTCCTGTGGGTTCCGGTTTGTCTTCTTCTGCGGCATTGGAATGTGGTTTCTTATTCGGAATGAACGAATTGTTCCATTTGAATATCAAACCCATTGATATTGCTTTGTTAGGACAAAAAGCGGAGCATTGGGTGGGAATCAAATGCGGAATTATGGATCAGTTCTCCAGCGTGATGGGACTGGAGAATAAAGTGATCAAAATTGATTGCCGTACTTTAGAATATACGTATCACGATGCTAATTTTAGCGATTATTCTTTGATTTTGTTTGATTCGAATGTAAAACACTCATTGATGACTTCGGCTTATAACGAAAGAAGACAGCAGTGCGAAGAAGGAATTGCCATTGTAAAAGCGAATTTTCCTGAGATAAAAAGTTTTAGAGATTGTACGGAACAAACCATAATTGATTTAAAAGACAAAATGAGTCATGACGTTTTCAGACGTTCTCTTTTTGTGGTAAAGGAAATCAACCGTGTGATTCAGGCTTGTGAGGCTTTAGATAACGGACAAATTGAATTATTGGGAAAACTCATGTTTGCAACGCATGAAGGATTGTCTAAAGATTACGAAGTGAGCTGCGAAGAGCTGGATTTATTAGTAGGCTTAGCCAAAGAAGAACCTGCAATTGTTGGTTCCCGATTGATGGGTGGCGGTTTCGGAGGTTGTACCATCAACTTAATCAAAAAAGGGCATGAGTCGGCAATCAAAGAGAAATTTTCTAAATTGTACTTTGATGCTTTTGGAATTGAATTGAAAATATATGAAGTTAAAGTAAGTAACGGAACATCACTATACACTAAATAATAAGCATGAGAAAGTTTGATATCAACGAAGATCCGCATAGAAGATACAATCCTTTAATTAACGAATGGGTTTTAGTTTCCCCACACCGTTCAAAAAGACCTTGGCAGGGACAAAAAGAAGCGGTAAATACGGTCGCTTTACCAGAATATGATCCGGAATGTTATTTATGTGCTGGAAATGTTCGCGCTAATGGCGAAGTAAATCCGGCTTACGAAAGCAGTTTTGTTTTCGAAAATGACTTTGCTGCGCTTAAACAGGAACCAATTGATTTTGACGGAAATCCAGAAGGAAGTTTCTTCAAGGCACAACCGGAGCGAGGAATCTCCAGAGTAGTTTGCTTTTCACCAAAACATAACTTGACTTTGCCAGAAATGGATGTAGATGGTATTGTGAATATTATTCATACCTGGCAAAAAGAATATACTGATTTGGGTAATGTTGATTACATCAATCACGTACAGATTTTTGAAAATAAAGGAAGTGTAATGGGATGTAGTAATCCGCATCCACACGGACAAATCTGGGCTCAGTCTTCATTGCCAACACAGGTGGAGAAAACCCAAAATAATTTGAAGGCTTATTTTGATAAAAACGGAACGAATCTGTTACAAGATTATCTAAAAGAAGAATTAAAAGTAAAAGAACGTGTGGTTGTTGAGAACGATCATTTTGCAGCAATCGTTCCTTTCTGGGCAATCTGGCCTTACGAAACGATGATTATCAGCAAACGTCATATTACTAAAATCACTGATTTTACCGAAGAGGAGGTAGCTGCTTTTGCTGTTATTTTGAAACAGCTAACAACGAAATACGACAATCTTTTCGAAACGTCATTCCCGTATTCATCCGGAATTCACCAAGCGCCAACAGACGGTGAAGAGCATCCGGAATGGCAATTTCACATGCATTTTTACCCGCCATTGTTGCGTTCGGCTTCAGTGAAAAAATTCATGGTAGGGTATGAAATGATGGGAGAATCCCAAAGAGACATTACGCCAGAGAAAAGTGCGGAAATGTTGAGAAATTTATCAGACGTACATTATAAACAACAATAATAATGAAGATATTAGTAACAGGAGGTCTGGGATTTATCGGTTCCCATACCGTAGTAGAATTACAAAATCAAGGTTTTGAAGTGGTAATTGTCGATGATTTGTCAAATACCTCCTTGTCAGTATTGGACGGAATCGAAAAAATTACCGGAAAAGTTCCGGCTTTCGAAAAATTGGATTTGAGAGAGAAAACTAAAGTTCAGGATTTTTTCAAAAGACATGCTGATATTGCCGGAGTTATTCATTTTGCTGCTTCCAAAGCGGTAGGGGAGAGTGTCGGAAATCCATTGTTGTATTATGAAAACAATATCAGCTCTTTGATTTATTTGTTGCAGGAATTACAACAAAAACAAGAAGCGAGTTTTATATTCAGTTCGTCTTGTACCGTATATGGTCAAGCCGAAAAAATGCCGATTACAGAAGACGCTCCAATTCAACAAGCCATGTCTCCTTATGGAAACACCAAGCAAATTGGAGAGGAAATCATTTCAGATACGGCAAAAGTAACCAATATCAATGCGATTTTGTTACGTTATTTCAATCCGATTGGAGCGCATCCTTCCGCTGAAATAGGGGAATTGCCTATTGGTGTGCCGCAAAATCTGGTTCCTTTTATTACACAAACCGGAATGGGATTGAGAAATGAATTGTCTGTTTTTGGAGATGATTATCCAACAGCTGACGGAACTTGTATCCGTGATTATATTCATGTAGTCGATTTGGCCAAAGCGCATGTTATTGCTTTGCAACGACTGTTGAATAAGAAGAATTTGGAGAAAATAGAAGTATTCAATTTGGGAACCGGAACGGGAAGTTCTGTTCTGGAAGTAATTCATTCTTTTGAAAAAGTAAGTGGTAAAAAATTACCATATAAAATTGTTCCCCGCAGAGAAGGTGATATTACCGAAGCATATGCGAATACCGATAAAGCGAATGATATTTTAGGATGGAAAGCGGAGTCTACCTTGGATGAAGCGATGGCAAGTGCCTGGAAATGGGAACAGAAGATTAGAAGCTAAATGATTTTTGTAAGTTAGGATTTGAAAAATCAGACTGTTATAATTGTCGTTTTTACTTTTTATTTTGTTTTTTTAGCAATAGTATAAAAAAACATTCTGATATTTGGCGTTGGCTATGGAACAGCTTTGTTTTTTGTAGCTTTCAAAGGATAAATTTTAGTTTAATAAAGTAATAAATTGTAATAAGATGTTTTCATTAAATAACAAAAAAGCCGTTGTAACCGGAGGAGGAAGTGGTATCGGAAAAGCAATTTCCGTTTTGTTTGCCAAACAAGGAGCTGAAGTTCATATTTTAGAATTAACTGAGGCGAGTGCGCAAGCGGCTGTTGACGAAATAAAAGCTCTCAATGGTAAAGTTTTTGCACATGCCTGCAATGTTGCCAACCATCAGGAAGTGGTGGCAACTTTTGAAAAAATAGGGAATATTCATATTCTGGTAAACAATGCCGGAATTGCGCATGTGGGTAAAGTGGATACAACAGCCGAATCTGATTTTGACAGGATAATGAATGTGAATGTAAAAGGAGTATACAATTGTTTGTATGCTGCTATACCACAATTCAGAAAATCTAGTGGAGGGGTGATTCTTAATCTGGCTTCTATTGCCTGTTGGGTGGGAATTCCGGATCGTTTTGCTTATTCAACCGCAAAAGGGGCTGTAATGGCGATGACTTTGTCTGTTGCCAAAGATTATATCGGAGAAAATATCCGTTGTAATTCCATTTCACCGGCAAGGGTGCATACGCCCTTTGTGGATGGATTTATTGCGAAAAATTATCCGGGTAAAGAGGAAGAGATTTTTGAAAAACTATCGCAATCACAGCCTATCGGGCGTATGGGGAAACCGGAAGAAATTGCCACATTGGCGTTGTTTTTATGCAGTGATGAGTCCTCATTTATTACTGGTAGTGATTATCCTATTGACGGGGGATTTATCAAATTGAATAATTAAAAGTTAGATTAAAGAATTATAATAAAAATTAAGGAAATGAAATTAATACGATTTGGAGAGGCTGGTAAAGAGAAACCAGGCGTTTTGATTGGAGAAAAAAGAATTGATGTGTCTTCAATTGTTGCTGACTATAATGAGGCTTTTTTTGAGAATGATGGGTTGAAAAAGTTAGAAAAAGCATTAGAAAATACGGCTTCTTTTCCGGAAGTAGATGCGTCTGTTCGTTTGGGTTCGCCAATTGCAAGGCCTTCAAAAATTGTTTGTATCGGTTTGAACTATGTAGACCATTGTGAAGAAACCAATGCTCCGATTCCAACGGAACCCATTATCTTTTTTAAATCAACAACTGCTTTATGTGGTCCAAACGATAATGTAATCATTCCCAAAAACAGCGAAAAGACAGACTGGGAAGTGGAATTGGCTTTCGTAATCGGTAAAAAAGCAACGTATGTGGAAGAAGCGGATGCGATGGATTATGTTGCGGGATATTGTTTGCATAATGATTATAGCGAAAGAGCGTATCAATTAGAGCGTGGTGGACAATGGGCTAAAGGAAAAGGATGTGATACCTTTGCCCCTCTGGGACCTGTTTTGGCTACCACTGATGAGGTGGCTGATGTTAATAATTTACCAATGTGGTTAACCGTTAATGGAAAAACCTATCAAAATAGTAATACCTCTAACCTTATTTTTAAAATCCCATTTTTGGTGCATTACCTAAGTCAGTTCATGACTTTGCTGCCTGGCGATGTAATCAGTACCGGAACGCCTCCGGGAGTTGGTTTGGGTATCAAGCCAGAACCTGTATATGTGAGAGCTGGTGACGTAATCGAATTGAGTATAGAAGGCTTAGGTACGAGTAAGCAATTGGCGGTAGCGTATCAGTCATAAAAAGTAAGTTTGATTTTAGAACGCTTCAATTTATTTAACATTAATCTTGTATTTGTTGAAAATTACTTCTGTAATGGCAATAAGTGCAAGATTAATTTAGTGTAAGTGTAATTAATTTTCTATTATTTTTTAAAATTGATAAAAAATATTGAAAAAGCAATTGTAGTTTTGGCGAATAATAATATATTTGAAAAAAAATAATAATTGTAAATTTCACACTAATAAAATTGTGGTTTTGCAGGTGTGATTGATATCTTTTTAGGATTGTAAATTCTGAATAAGAATGAATCGAAAATAATTGTTATGGTGAAGTGTTTTGCAAATTTTATTGCAATCTGTTTCATTTCTGTGGTCAATTTTCAAAAAAGATTAAATGTAATTTAAAGATTACACTGCTATATGTAGCTGTGCCAAAATTATTGTGATTACTTAAAATTAAAACACTATTTAATAAAAAATTAAAATCTATTTAAACAACCAATTTACTTATGAACAAGAACCTTGCCTTTGCAGATTATGCAGTATTTATTATCTATTTTATAGTAGTATCCGTATATGGATATGTTATTTTTCGTAAACGGGAAAAAAATGAACACGATGCCAAAGCTTATTTTTTAGCTGAAGGAACATTAACCTGGTGGGCTATTGGAGCCTCATTAATTGCTTCTAATATATCGGCAGAGCAGTTTATCGGAATGAGTGGGGAAGGATTCTTTTTAGGGGTTGCAGTTGCTGCCTACGAATGGATTGCCGCCATTGCTTTGATTATTGTTGCCGTTTGGTTTATTCCTGTTTATTTGAAGAACAAGATTTATACCATGCCTCAATTTTTGAAAACAAGATACAATGAATCTACGGCTTTAATCATGGCTGTTTTTTGGTTGTTTTTATATGTTTTTGTAAACCTTACTTCTATTCTGTATTTAGGAGCAGTAGCCATTAACGGATTGGCCGGTGGAGAGTATTTACATGCCATTATGCTTGGATTGGCTGTTTTTGCCTTATTAATCTCTTTAGGAGGTATGAAAGTGGTTGCTTATACCGATGTCATCCAGGTAGCGGTTTTGATCATTGGTGGTTTAGTTACTACTTACATCGCTTTGACCACCGTTGGACAATATTTTGGAGTGGGGGAAAATGCTATCGAAGGATTTAAAGTGTTGATGCGTGAAGCACCGGAGCACTTCAAAATGATTATTCCTAGACCTACAGCGACATCAACACAATTAGAAATAAACAAATACCTGACTTTTCCCGGATTAATGGCTTATTTGGCGGGTATCTGGATTGTGAACTTAAATTATTGGGGTTGTAATCAATACATTACCCAAAGAGCTTTGGGTGCTGATTTACAAACCGCCCGTACAGGTATTTTATTTGCCGGAATGTTAAAATTATTGATGCCGCTTATCGTTATGTTGCCAGGTATCGCAGCGTATGTTTTGTATGATAATGGCTATTTGCCACAATTAGTAGGTGGAAAAGATGGGGCTTATTCAGCTGTCTTGACGTTCTTGCCAACAGGATTAAAAGGACTTTCTGTAGCGGCTCTTACTGCTGCCATTGTAGCTTCATTGGCTGGTAAAATCAACAGTATTTCTACAATATATACGTTGGATGTTCATAAAAAATACATTCAAAAAAGTGCAAGTGACAGACAACAGGTAAATGTGGGTAGAATTGCTGTATTTGCAGCAATGGTTCTAGCGGTTTTATTTACTTGGGATGATTTACTGGGAATTGGAGGAGTTGGAGGATTTACCTATATTCAAAAATATACAGGTTTTATTAGTCCGGGTATTTTTGCGATGTTTTTCCTTGGTATGTTCTGGAAACGTACAACCGGTACCGCCGCTTTAGTTGGTATCGTTTCAGGTTTTGTGCTTTCAGTTTTGTTCAATGAATTTGCACCGGCATTGTTTGGTAATGAAACATTCTTATATACCGCTTATCCTAACAATGATGGTGTTTATGAGATTCCGTTCCTTATCTGTATGGGATTATCATTCTTGTTTACTATGATCTTAATGATAGGTGTTAGTTTTGCAGGGCCAAAAGTAAATCCTAAAGCATTTGAATTAGACACTGAAATGTTTAAATTAAAACCTCAAACCACAATATTAATTGTAATTACGTTATTGGTTATTTTTGCTTTATACGCTAAATTCTGGTAATATTTTATAATAATTACTACTTTTGAGTAATCACTAGTATCAATGCCGTTTAGTTAATAGCTTTTCAATTTGTTAATGATAAACTGAAAAGCTTAACTAAGGGGCTTTTGATTTTTTTTAAAGAATGTTTATAAAATTTAATAGGGATGCAAGGTCAATTTGATAAGCGATACATATTAGCAGTCGATTGTATCATTTTTGGATATGATGGTAAGGATTTAAAATTGTTGGTAATAGAAAGAGGTTTCGAACCATTCAAGGGAAAATGGAGTTTGGTAGGAGGATTTGTCGAAGAGGATGAAAGCGCTGAAAAAGCCGCTGTCCGTGTCCTAAAACAACTCACGGGTTTGGATGGTTTGTATATGGAGCAGTTGCATTGTTTTTCGGATCCCAAAAGAAGTGGAGAGGGAGAACGAATCATCTCTGTAGCTTTTTTTGCCTTGATTGACATTCAAAAATATAAAGAACAGATTAATGAAGATTACCATCCTGCTTGGTTTCCTATTAATCAATTGCCGGAGTTGGTTTATGACCACTCTAAGATTGCTGAATCGGCAAAAGAAAAATTGCGCTACAAAGCGGCACTTCATCCTTTATTATTTGAATTGTTGCCGGAGAAGTTTACGATGCCACAGTTACAAAGTTTGTATGAGGCCGTTTATAATATGGAATTTGATAAAGGGAATTTTAACAGAAAGTTATTGTCGACTAATTTGTTGGAAAAGTTGGAAGATAAAGACAAGATGCATTCCAAAAAAGGAGCCTTTTATTATACGGTTAATTCCAAAAAATACAGTGCCGGTTTCAAGAAATTTTTGAATTTTGTGCCGAGTCAATATATTAATCAATAGTTCGTTCGGTCTATTACAGCAGTAAAAGTTTAAAGCTATGAAGTTCAATTCGTTTGATTTCATAGCTTTTTTATTACGTAAGTTACAATTCCCCAAATGATTAGCTGCTCGTCTTCGGTGACTTTTATAGGCTTGTAATTTTGATTTTCGGGCATAAGGTACAGACAGTCTTTTTGCAACTGGATTCGTTTTACGGTAAATTCCCCTTCAAGGAAACAAACGGCGATAGCATTATCCCTGGGTTCGATACTTCGGTCAACAACCAATACATCTTTGTCATTTATACCCGCATTAATCATTGAATTTCCGTTGACTCTGATGTAAAAAGTGGCCAGTGGATTTTCGCTTAATGCAGTATTTAGATCGATACGGTTTTCCATAAAATCGGCCGCCGGGGACGGGAATCCTGCGGAAACCCCTTCGCTGATCATCGGGATTTGTATCTCGCTTTCGAAATCGGGTTGGTAAAAACTCAGTTTTGGATCCTTTTTTAGTGACATTGTATTTCGAGAATATGTTTGAAATGGGTAGTATATCTTGGTGACAGGTGATTTTGATTCATGTCCCAGGTCTGTTTTAAATTTTGTGTGGCCAGTTTTACTTTGGTATCTCCAATTTTTCTGTTGAGTTGATCGATGGTTTGCATTAATGCCAGATGTTTCGGGTTTTCCTCTTCAAACAATTGCAATTGTTTGCGGTCTTCGTCAATGAGTTCCGTTACAATTACGCCCGCTTTTTTGAACTTTATAGCTTCATTGCCCTGATGTAATTTTCGAAGGATTTCGATTGCCGTATGGGCAATTGTTAATGTGGAATTAGTAGCATAAGGCAGGGTAATGGCACTATTGTAATAATATTTTGCGGTAGTAACCGTATGTTTGTCGACCACTAAAAATACGATAATAGTGTGACAGCAGGATTTTTGTTTGCGTAATTTTTCGGCACAGACCGATGCGAAAGTAGTTATGCGTTCCCTTAACAAGTCAAAATCGGCAATTTGTTTAGGGAAACTTCGGGTAATGGCAATGCTTTTTTTCTGCTCTTTGATGGGCTCCAAATCTAATATCGATTTTCCTTCCAGTTCGTATTTTAGTCGAAGTCCGATTACGCCCATTTCCTTTTTAATCCAGTTTTCATGTTGTGGTGCAATGAAGTCTAATGCCGTATTGATGTTACGTAATTTTGCTTTTTTGGTCGTACGGTAGCCAATGCCCCAAACATCTTCAATTTTGGTCCATTTCAGGGCTTTAATGCGCTTTTCTTCACTGTCGATAATATAAACGCCTGACGTTTTATTCTGGAATGTTTTAGCAATTTTATTGGCAACCTTTGAAAGCGCTTTAGTGTCTGCAAAACCGATACAAACAGGTAATCCAATCCATTTTTGCACCCGTTGCTTTATCTGAATGCCATAATCGTGGTAATCGGAAATGGTTAAGCCATCAAAATTCAAAAATGCTTCGTCGATACTGTAAATTTCTACATTAGGGGTAAACTGGTTTAAAATCGCCATCACCCGATTGCTTAAATCGCCATAGAGCGCATAATTGGAAGAGAATAATTGTACGTTTTTTTCTCTGGCTAATTCTTTAATTTTGAAAGTAGGCGCTCCCATGGGGATTCCGGCCGCTTTGGCTTCATTGCTTCTCGAAATGACACAGCCGTCATTGTTCGATAATATCGCAACAGCTTTTCCGTTGAGTTTCGGCTGAAAGACACGTTCGCAGGAAGCATAAAAATTATTACAATCGACTAAAGCATACATACTACAAATTTACGCATTAGACGCTTTGGCTTTTGTGTCAAAAAGTTAATTTTTCTTCTTTGTTAGTAAGTATTTGACTTTTGAATTCTGTTGCTGTTTTTTCTGCAAAAACAATGATATGCGTTATTATCACTAGTGTTTTGCTATTTTTTAATGGTTTCTTTAACGTTTTCGTAAAAGGTAATATAGCATACAAATAGGAAAATACAGCGCAGTTTTCTGCTGTATTGTTGTAATACCTTTGAAATAGTTAAAAGAATTATTAATTAAAACTTTTAGTCATGAAAAAGATTATGAAACTTAGTTTAGTGTTAACGGTAGTATTAATTACGGTTTATGCACATGCAGTGGGTGTTGATTTTTCAAAAGTTGAAAAAAACGGACAAAAAAAGATGGTAACTTTAGCTCTAAAAGATATGGATAAAATTGAGCTATCTATTTATGATGAAAATAACAGATTGATTCACGCAGAAAGTGTTACTTCAAAAGGTAAAATAGTTAAAAAGTATGATTTGAATGCTTTGCCGGAAGGAGTTTATATTTTGGTTGCTGAATCTAATGCGAAAATTACTAAATATGAAATTTTAGTAGTTAAAGAAACCGCTACAATCATGTCTGATCCTCTTTCAGAAGTATATAAATCAGTTGCTGTTAAATAACAATTGATTTATAGGTAAAAAATGGGCTCCTTAATGGAGCCTTTTTTATGCATTACTAATCCTAAATGAATTTTATTCCAGAAAAGATCGTAATTCATTGCGGTATTGTGTAGCACTTTTACCGGTAAACTCCCGAAACGATTTGTTGAAATGGCTAAAGTTATTGAATCCGCTTTCGAAACAGATTTCGGTAACACTGATGGGTTTTTCAGCCAATAGCTTAGAGGCATGAACCAGTCGGTAATCATTAACGAATTTTGTAAATGTTTTGTGGGTTATTTTTTTAAAATAACGACAAAAAGAGGGGACAGTCATGCTTACTTTTTCGGCGATTTCTTCTAAGCAGATGTTTTCCTGGAAATGGTCTTTTACATAATTATAAACAATGCTGATGCGATCATTATCTTGCATTTGCATTTCCACGGCAAAACCTTCGGCGTTCAAAATTCTGCTCTCTTTGGATAGCTCCAGTTCGTTGAGTATGGCCAACATGTTTAACAGACGTTCTAATTGGGACTGCTCCTCCAGTGCCTCCATTTTTTCACCGATTATTTTTTTGGTGCTTCCTGTAAATGAAATTCCCAATTTGGCCTGACTGAATAAGTTTCGGATGTTTTTCATTTCTGAAATTTCAAAAAAATCATTGCCAAGGAAGTCGGGTTTCATTTGTATAACCGTTTCTTTTTTGTTTCCGGTCTCTTCATTGGTAAATCCACAATGGGGGACATTGCTGCCGATGAGTATTAGGTCACCATCATTATAATAGGAGACGTGGTTTCCTACTTGCCGTTTGCCCGAACCGCCATTAATATAAACCAATTCTATTTCCGGATGATAATGCCAATGATTGGTATTATGGTTTTCGTTTTCTACATATTTAGAAAAAGAAAACGAACTTCCAAAAGAAGGGGTTATGATTTCCAGATTGGGGATTATAGGTCTCATATTCCATGTATTTAGAATTAATGCAAAATTAATGAATATTGCGATATCTTCAACTTTTTTAACCTTTATCGTTTTCGTAACGGCTAAATTATAGTGTAAATGTTAATAATTCTGAATTTTTATTAATGGAATTAAAGATTGATTTAGGTTTAAATTTAAAACTGGATAAACGAAAGTAAAGTATTTAGGATGTTTATTTGCGTTTTCGTCTCATTAATATTACTGAGATTTTTTTCTATGGATGCTTTTAATATCAAAAGCCATGAATTTACTCATGGCTTTTGGTGTTTTTGCGGTACTCTTAGTTGCAGCCTTCAATGCTACAACTGGCTCCGTCCTGGCTGTCAAGTAAAGTGACTTGTGGAAAAAAGTTGCCTTCTTCCCATACTTTTTCTAAGGTTTTTACAAATGTTTCTACGTGTTGTGCACCCGAAACCCCATATTTGTTGTCAAAAACAAAAAAGGGTACGCCTTGAATACCGATTCTTTGTGCCATTTCAATATCTTCCTGTACTTCTTTGGCATAAGCGGTAGCATATAAAACGTCTTCAATGGCAGCTGGGTCTAATCCGGCTTCCAGCCCCAATCCGGATAACGTTTTTGTATCATCAATGTTTTTGCCATCAGTCAAATAAGCTTTGAATAGCAATTCTTTGAGTTCATTGCCTGCATTATGTTTTTTAGCAAAATGCAACAGTCGGTGAGCGTTGAAGGAATTGGCTAATACGGCCTTTTCAAAATGAAAATCCAATCCCGAATTTTTAGCATTTTGGGTCATGTTATCAACCATTTCTTGTGCCCATTGGCTGTCTTTTCTATATTTTTCTGCCAAATGGTCTATGATGTTGTCGTCTGGTGAAGCAATAAAATTGGGATCCAACTGGAAACTTTTCCATTCGATTTCAACTGCATCGCGGTGTTCAAATTGAGCTAATGCATCTTCAATTCTTCGTTTACCAATATAACAAAACGGACACAGGATGTCTGACCAAATCTGTATTTTTAATGTATTTTGCATCCCTTCTTTTATTTGTATATACAAATGTAGTAAATGCCTTGATGATAACCATGCACTTTAGGATTCTATTTAGAATAAAATCAGATTTTTATTATTTCATAAATGATTAATAACCTACGTTGAGGAGAATAGCTTTGTGTAAATGTTCATTTGACTCCTTATTAATTTAATTCAAACAAAAAAGCCATCAAAATGACTTTTGATGGCTTTTGTATATTTTGAAAGAAAGCTTTTAGGCTAATAAATCCAAGACTAAGGATGGGAATAATCCTAAAGCAATATTCAGTACAATGGCTATGATTGCCACGGCATAAATACTGATTGGTGTTGCGGTTCGGACTTCATTTGGTTCTTTGGTATACATCGCTAAAATGAGTTTGAAATAATACCCCACACTGATGATAGAATTTATCACAGCAACAATCACTAAAGCAATATATCCGGCCTGAATGGTTTGGTTGAACAGGAACAATTTGGCAAAGAACCCGGCGAAGATAGGGATACCGGCCATCGATAGTAATGAGGCGGTAAGGATAGCGGCCAATAGCGGATTCGTTTTTCCTAATCCGTGGAAATTGGACATGTCTTCGTTTTCGTTGTTTTTACATACGTATAAGATGACACTGAAAGCAGCAATACCTGCCAGGGCATAGGCAGACGTATAGTATAATAAAGTTCCGGCTGCATTGGTACTGCTTAGTAAAGTCATAAGCATAAAACCGGCATGCGAGATTCCGGAGAAAGCCAGCATACGTTTTACATTGACCTGACGCAATGCCATAATGTTTCCTAAAGTCATGGAGGCCATAGAGATAATGACTACGACCATTTTAAAACTTTCCGAGAGATCGGCATTCATAATGGTTAACAGTTTGTATAAAGTGGCAATGGCTACGACTTTAGCCAAGGTACTCATCAGGGCAGTGGTCAACGCTGGGGAACCTTCGTAGACATCAGGAGCCCAGAAATGGAAAGGAACCGCGGCAATCTTGAAAAACATACCAATGGTTACCAACGCGATTCCTATAGGGAACCAAATCGGCAATTCGGCAGATTGGGATAATTCGCTAATTTCTACGACGTCAAAACTTCCCATCGCACCATATATCATACAGATACCGAATAAGATGATTCCAGAGGCAAAAGACCCCATCAGGAAGTATTTTAAACCAGCTTCGTTACTTTTGATGCTCAATCGGTTGCTGGATGCCAAAACATACAAGGCAATAGACAATACTTCGATTCCTAAAAAAAACATCGCTAAGTTTCCAAAAGAAACCATCGATATCGCTCCCGCCAATAAGAAAATTTTTATGGCAATAAAATCGGATAGTTTCGTTTGGTGATTTTCATAAAATTTATGACTCAAAGTCAGTAAGAAAATAGTCAGAATGATAAACAAACCTGAAAAAGCACTTGAAAATTTACTCACTACAATCATGTTGTAGTAGAATGATTCCGGAGAATTAAACTCAGAGACTGTGATGCCAAGTACGCCCAGTAATCCGATTACGGTTACGGGAATAATGGCTTTTCTAAAATCTAAGATTTCAAATAAAAGGCATAAAACACCTAATCCTATTATAGCTATTAATGTATTCATTGTTTTTATTTGACTAGTTAATTCTATTTATTTGATTTAAAATTTGCTCTAAACTTGGAGTAATCAAGTCTGTTATTGGTTTCGGATACAATCCGAAAAAGAATAAAACAGCGATAATCAGCACTAAAACTATACCTTCACTGAAATTTACTTCTGCAAAAATTCGGGTATTGGTTTCCCCAAGCATTACCTGTTGGAACATTTTCAACATATAATAAGCGCCTAAGATGATGGTGGAACCTCCCAAAAGGGCAAACCAAAGATTGATTTGGGATAGGCTGTATAAAACGGTAAACTCTCCAACGAAGTTAAACATGGTTGGCAATGCTACAGAGGCCAACACCAAGATGATGAACATCGAAGTGAATTTTGGCGATTGCGAACGGATACCTCCCATTTCGGCAATGGTTCTGGTAGCATATCTTCTGTAAATGATTTCTGCAATAAAGAACAATCCGACTACCACAAAACCGTGTGCAATCATTTGTAAAACGGCGCCGCGTAATCCGTCAATGGTAAGAGTATACGCTCCTGCCGCTATTAGTCCGACGTGGGCTAGGGAAGAGTAGGCTAATAATTTTTTCAAATCTTTTTGTCTCAAAGCTACTATAGAGCCATAGATCACACCGGCAATTCCAAGACCAACTAAGATATTAACATGTCCTTTTGCCGCAATCGGTGCCAATGGCAACTGCCAACGGATTACACTGTACAATCCCATTTTTAGCATAAGTCCGGATAGCAACATGGTGCCTACCGTAGGTGCTTTTTGGTAAACTGATGCCTGCCAGGTGTGGAAAGGAATTAACGGAATTTTGATGGCATAGGCTAGTAAGAAAGCCATGAAAATCCATAATTGCTCAGTGGCGGATAAATTCAATTTATATAAGTCTTCCAACAAAAAGCTGCCGGCTTGTTGGTATAAATACACAAAAGCGACTAGCATAAACAATGAACCGGCCAAAGTGTAGATAAAGAATTTTACCACCGCTTTTTTACGTTCTTCGGCATCTCCATTACCCCAAATCAATGCGATAAAGTAAATCGGAATTAATGACAGTTCCCAAAAAATGTAGTATAAAAGACCGTCTGCTGCCAAGAAGGTTCCTGTCATGGCAAAAGCCATAAATAAAATCAAGGCATAAAAAGCCTTGGCATTTTTATATTCATTGTCAATAGAGGAGAATACAATGATTGGTGTAAGCGCAGTAGTCAATAATACCATCGCTATTGATAATCCATCAGCTTGTAAGGCAAAGGCAATAGACGGTTGATTAATCCATTGGCAGATGAAACTGATATTTTCACCTACATTAAAATGATTTAATAATAAAACCGAACCAGCGAAAGAGGCCAAACTAAAAAACAGAGCCACTTTTGAAGCCAGTTTGTCACCAGAAAGATAGGTTACCAATGCGCCGGCTAAAAGTAGTATTAGTAGTAGAGATACGTTCATAGTATAAAATTATTGAGCTAAAAATAAATAGGTTATGATGGCACAAAGACCCAAAACAAAAGAGAAAAGATAAAAACCGATACTTCCGCTTTGCAATTTTTTTCCTTGAAAACCTATTTCGTAGGTTACTTTCCCTAATCCGAAAACCAAAGCGGATAAGGCAGTTTCTATAGAATCACTGAAAAATTTAGATAAGCTATTGATTGATTTTACGAATACATAATCATAGATTTCATCTACATAATATTTGTTGTACAATACTTTGGCAAAACCGCTAATTTCAGCATCTGAAGCAGGAACCTGATTTTGTTTGATGTATTTACTATAGGCAATTCCTATTCCAAACAATCCGCCGATTACTGCAATGGTCATCAACATGTATTCAGTGGTTCCTAAATGATGTTCCGCATCGGCTAATTTTGGTAAAATTGGAGTCAGGTATTCGTTCAGCCAACTGTGTCCCGGTAAACTGATAGCACCTCCAACAGTTGCCAGAATTCCTAAAACAATTAAAGGAAAGGTAATCAAAGCAGGGCTTTCGTGTAAATGATGTTTCTGTTCTGCTGTTCCTCTGAATGCTTTGAAGAACGTAAGGTACATCAATCTAAACATATAGAAAGCGGTCAATATGGAGGCTATCGAAGCGATAGACCAAAGTGGGATATTATGATGGAAAGCCACCAATAAGATTTCATCTTTGGAGAAAAATCCTGAAAATACTGGTATCCCGGAAATAGCTAAAGAAGAAACCAACATGGTTGTATAGGTAATGGGCATAACTTTTTTCAAACCACCCATATTGCGCATGTCTTGTTCGCCATGCAAAGCGTGAATCACAGATCCGGAACCCAGGAATAGACAGGCTTTGAAGAAAGCATGTGTGATTACGTGAAATACGGCCACTTCATAAGCGCCCAATCCCAAGGCCAAAAACATTAATCCCAATTGGGACACAGTAGAGTAGGCCAATACTTTTTTGATGTCGTTTTGAACCAAACCAATAGTGGCAGCCACCAAAGCAGTTATCGCCCCAACTATCGCAATAATATTTTGAACTAGTGGTGTTAAATCAAACACAAAGTTTAATCTTGTAATCATAAAGATACCGGCAGTAACCATGGTCGCGGCGTGAATCAAAGCCGAAACTGGCGTTGGTCCCGCCATCGCATCCGGTAACCAGGTGTATAACGGAATTTGTGCCGATTTACCACAGGCTCCGATAAACAGCGCAAAGGCTGCCGCCGAAAGCCAATATCCGTTTACATCAGTTGCAGTAGCGATAGCCGTTTTTAAAGTGGTATAATCTAAAGTCGAGAATAAGGAACCAACAATAAAAATACCGATTAACAATCCTAAATCCCCGATACGGTTCATGATAAAAGCTTTTTTCGCGGCATCATTAAAATCCTGGTTTTTATGCCAAAATCCGATAAGAAGATAAGAACAAAGTCCAACACCTTCCCAACCAATGAATAATACTAATAAGTTGCTTCCGATGACCAATGTAATCATGAAGAAAACAAACAGATTCAAATACGCAAAAAACTTGTGCATATTCTCGTCATCGTGCATGTAGCTGATAGAATACAAATGGATTAATGAACCGATTCCAGTAACAAATAACAACCAAAGGATAGACAATTGATCCAATAAGAATCCAAAATCTACTTTAAAGTTGCTGATTTGTATCCAGTCAAATAAGGAAACCGAAATAGGTTGCTGGTCGATGTTGATTTTTGAGAAAAAGCAAAGGGTAACGGCAAAAGAAAAAGCAACAGTAGCTGTTCCGATTATTCCAGAAGCTGTTTTTCCAACTTTTTTACCAAAGAAAATATTAAATAAAAATCCTAAAAAAGGAGCCAATAATAAGAGTAAAGCTAAATTCGTATTCATTATAGTTTATCCTTTTAAGTTTTTTAAATTATTGATGTCAATCGAACCTAAATTCCTGAATATCGCAACCAGGATGGCTAATCCTACCGCCACTTCTGCGGCAGCTACGGCCATAGAGAAAAATACGAAGACCTGGCCTTGGGCATCTTGATGGTATGTAGAAAAAGCCACAAACAAAAGATTGACAGCGTTAAGCATAATTTCGATAGACATAAATACGATGATAGCATTTCTTCGGTATAATACTCCAAAAACGCCAATACAGAACAGTATTACGGAAAGGAAGATATAATTTTCGATGCCTATTTCATTTAAAATATTATTCATTTTATTTTCCTGTTTTTTCTTTTTTAGACAATAGTACAACGCCTATCATAGCGACCAAAAGCAATATGGAAGCAAATTCAAAAGGAACCATGTACTCATTCAATAATACATTACCCAACACTTTTATTGATTGGTAATCTTGTCCGGTTGAATCGTATTCGCCCACAATCGGTTTCGAATTGATAAAAATGGCAATTAAAACCAAGCAAATCAAACAAAACGAAACGATGGCTCCCAAGCGTGTAATTCTGGGTTTATGAACTTCATTTTCTTTATTTAAATTCATCAACATGATGGTAAATAAAAACAAAATCATGATCGCCCCCGAATAGACAATAACATGGACAATAGCCAAAAATTGAGAGTTCAGCAGCAAATAATGTCCAGCAATAGAGAAGAAGCATATAACCAAATATAGGGCACTATGAATTGGATTTCTGCTAAAGATGGTCAAAAATGCAGTAGCTATGGTGATAGCAGCCAAAACACAAAATATAATAAGTATCGTAGACATTAGTTAGCGTTTTTAAGTTGAGCATTTTTTATTGCGATATCCAAAGGCATGACCAACCGGTCTTTTCCAAAAATAAAATCTTCCCTGTCATAATTAGAAGGAACCAATACTTTTGAAGTCGTTAAATAAATCGCATCTTTCGGGCAGGCTTCTTCACAAAGGCCACAGAAAATACAACGCAACATATTAATTTCATAAATTTCGGCATATTTCTCTTCGCGATACAAATGTTTTTCATCTGCTTTACGTTCAGCCGCTTTCATGGTAATGGCTTCAGCAGGGCAAGACAAGGCACATAAGCCACAGGCGGTGCAGTTTTCTCTTCCTTGTTCGTCGCGTTTCAACTGGTGTTGGCCGCGATAAACAGGACTCATCGTTCGCACTTGTTCCGGATACTGAATCGTAACTTTTCTTGCAAATAAATGTTTCAACGTAATCATCAAACCTTTGACAATTGCAATGAGATACATTCTTTCCAAAAAGGTCATCTCTTTATTAGAGACCAGCTTTTTTCTTCCAGATAAGGAAATGTTTTCTATTGACATTTTTTTTATTTTTTGTTGAAGCTATTCCTGCTATCCGTTGCAATCTTTTTGTTTTAAAATAAAAACAAAAAGGATTTTCACTGCTATCAGGGCTAGGCTCCTTTTATCATTATGTTTAGTTACTTATTGGATTAAAATCCTAAATAAACTAATATTTCTGCTCTCAAAATTACAATTCCGGTGATGATGATATTGATAATCGATAACGGAATTAAAACCCTCCAACCCAAATGCATCAATTGGTCGTATCTAAATCTCGGAATGGTCCATCGAACCCACATGTAGAAGAAAATGAATCCACATATTTTAGCGAACAATACCGCAATCCCAATAAGATTAGCGATGTTTATACCCCAGTTTTCTACCGCCCAGCTCATTCCCGGATAGTTATAACCTCCAAAGAACAATACCGCAAGTATAGTAGACGAAATAAACATATTGGCGTATTCGGCAAACAAATAGAATCCCATCTTCATCGAAGAATATTCCGTATGGTATCCACCAATCAATTCACTCTCACATTCCGCCAAATCGAAAGGCGTTCTGTTGGTTTCAGCAAAAGCGCAGATTAAGAAAATTAAAAAGGATAAGGGTTGGTAAAATACATTCCAATGCATTCCCGGTTGTTGCGCAGAGATCTCTCTTAAACTCAAGGTTCCTGTCATCATCAACAAAGCGATAATAGACAATCCCATGGCTACTTCATAAGAAATCATTTGTGATGCTGCACGAACGGCACCCATCAAGGAGAACTTATTATTTGAAGCCCATCCACCAATCATAATTCCGTAAACTCCAACCGAAACAACTCCAAAAATATAGAGTAAAGCCACATCGATATCGGTAGCCTGAAGAATGATATCTCTTCCGAAAAGATGAAATTTGTCTCCCCAAGGAATAACAGCACTCGTCATCAAAGCTGTACTCATGGCTACAGCAGGGCCTACGTAAAATAAAAATTTATTTGGAGTGTTTGGAGCAAATTCTTCTTTGGCAAACAATTTAAGTCCGTCAGCAAGGGGTTGTAAAATCCCTCCTTTTCCGGCTCTGTTAGGGCCAATTCGGTCCTGAAGCCAGGCGGCTACTTTTCGTTCGGCAAGGGTAGAATACATGGCCATAACCATCGTAATGGCAAAAACCACTAAGATAATGATACTTTTTTCTATAATTATTGTACTGTCCATTTGCTAAAGATTACCTTGTTTAAAAATTTCTTCCTGTTCTTTATCCAACGGGACAGCCGTCATACTTATTTTTTTACGGTCCTGTTCTCTACCTTTTAGAATGCCTTCTTCGGTAGCAATATGAACCGTTTCTAATTCTCCGTAGTGTTTATTTTGGTTGATAACCGAATCCTTGTCAAATTTTCGTGGCCCTTCAATCACCCAATCAGCCGGGTCCTTATGGTCAAAACGACATTCGTTACAAATAAATTCTTCTACTTCGTGGTATACGTCTTTGCGTCCGGTTACTCTCTGAATTTCGTCACCAAACATCCAAACGGTTGTTTTGCCACAACATTTGTCACAATCTCTGTGCGCATTGTACGGTTTGTTGAACCATACTCTCGATTTGAAACGGAAGGTTTTATCTGTTAAGGCACCTACCGGACACACATCGATCATATTTCCGGAGAATTCATTATCAATAGCTTTAGAAATACAAGTCGAAATATTCGCATGATCTCCTCTGTCCATAACACCATGAACTCTATTGTCTGTCAACTGATCGGCTACTTGCACACATCTTTGACATAAAATACAACGATTCATGTGTAATTGAATATTGGGCCCGATATCTTCAGGTTCAAAGGTTCTTTTTTCTTCTATGAAACGGCTTTTTGATTTCCCGTGTTCAAAGCTCAAATCCTGTAAATCACATTCTCCGGCCTGATCACAAATAGGGCAATCCAAAGGGTGGTTAATTAATAAAAACTCCGTAACCGATTCACGTGCTTCACGTACTCGATCTGAATTTTTACTATTGATTTCCATGCCGTCCATACATCCTGTTACACAGGATGCCATCAATTTTGGCATGGGTCTCGGATCGGCATCACTACCTTTGGCTACTTCTACCAAACAACAACGGCATTTACCTCCGCTACCTTTTAGTTTAGAATAATAGCACATGGCTGGCGGAACGGATTCACCACCAATCATTCGCGCGGCTTGCAAGATGGTTGTTCCTGCTTCAACTTCAATTTCTTGACCGTCTATTGTTACTTTCATTGTTTTTTGTCTTATATATCGTAAGAGATTGTCATAACGTTAAGGGCTAACTTTCCTGACTTTCTGACTTTTGATTTTTTAACTTTCGACTATATTATTGCTTTAGAAATCAAGTGCTTTACTTTTTCAAAAGGTTCGGCAACAAAGTGATTTCTGTTTTTTATTTTTTCGGGGAAACGGACATGGTATTCAAACTCGTCTCTGAAATGACGAATGGCTGCTGCCACTGGCCATGAAGCCGCATCTCCCAATGGGCAAATTGTGTTTCCTTCAATTTTACTCTGGATGCTCCACAACAAATCGATATCTTCTTCTCGACCTTGGCCGTTTTCAATACGCCATAGTACTTTTTCCAACCACCCGGTTCCTTCGCGGCAAGGGGTACATTGTCCGCAGCTTTCATGGTGGTAAAAACGAGAAAAATTCCATGTGTTGCGAACAATACAAGCGGTATCATCATACACGATAAAACCACCGGATCCTAACATCGATCCTGTTGCAAATCCGCCATCACTTAATGATTCGTAAGTCATCAGGCGGTCTTCCCCGTTGGCTGTTTTATAAATCAAATCGGCGGGTAAAATTGGTACCGAGGAACCTCCCGGCACTAAGGCTTTCAAAGGCCTGTCAGAACTCATTCCGCCTAAATATTCATCCGAATTCATGAATTCGTAAACACTCAGTCCCAATTCGATTTCATATACTCCTGGATTTTTGACATGTCCCGAAGCAGAAATCAATTTGGTTCCGGTAGATCTTCCAATTCCTATTTGTGCGTATTCATCACCGGAATTGTTTATAATCCAAGGCACTGAAGCGATAGTTTCGACATTGTTTACCACGGTAGGATTGGCCCATAATCCTGAAACTGCCGGGAATGGCGGTTTAATTCTAGGGTTACCTCTTTTTCCTTCCAAGGATTCAATCAAAGCCGTTTCTTCTCCACAAATGTAAGCTCCGGCGCCACAATGAACGTATAAGTCCAAATCGTAACCGGTACCTAATATATTTTTACCTAACCAACCGGCAGCTCGCGCCTCGTTGATGGCTTTTTCCAAAATTTTGAATACCCACATGTATTCTCCACGAATGTAGATGTAGGACAGGTTGCAACCTAGGGCAAAACTGGAAGTAATCATTCCTTCAATCAATAAATGCGGAATAAATTCCATCAAATAGCGATCCTTGAAAGTTCCCGGTTCTGATTCGTCAGCATTACAAACCAAATGTCTTGGTTTTCCTGATTTTTTGTCAATAAAACTCCATTTCATCCCGGCTGGGAATCCAGCACCACCACGACCGCGAAGTCCTGATTTTTTTACTTCTTCAACTACCTCATCAGGGGTCATTGCTTTCAGCGCCTTCTCTACCGAAGCATAACCGCCTTCTTTACGGTACACTTCATAGGTTTTAATCCCAGGAACGTTTATTTTGTCTAATAATATTTTTTTTGACATCTTATTTATCTTGTAATATTATTTTTCCTTCTCTACAATCAGCGATAAGCTGATCAATTTTTTCTTCGTTGAGGTTTTCTTTGTAGAAATCTCCCAATTGCATCATCGGGGCATAGCCACAAGCGCCTAAACATTCTACTCCTCTTACTTCAAAAAGGCCGTCAGTAGTAGGTTCTCCTACTTTTACACCTAGTTTTTCACAGGTGTAATCCATTAAATCTTCGGTGCCTTTTAAACAACAAGGGGAAGTTTGGCAAAATTCAAACATATATTTGCCAATCGGTCTTTGGTTATACATAGTATAAAAAGAAACGACTTCGTAAACTTCTATGGGTTTTATTTGTAAGATTTCGGCAACTTTATCCATTAATTCAACACTCAGCCAATTCTCGTGAGCATCTTGAACTTCATGTAAAACAGGCAATAGCGCTGATTTTCTTTTGTCTTCAGGATAATGACTGATTAATTCATTGATACGGTTCATCAATGCTTCCGTCATGTTTATTTCTTGTTTGTGGTGGGTACATTTCATAATTTATGCGTCTAATTCTCCTGCGATTACATTTAAACTGGATAAAATTACAATAGCATCAGAAAGTAAGGAACCTTTTATCATTTCCGGATAGGCTTGATAATAGATGAAACAAGGTCTTCTGAAATGAAGCCTGTAAGGTGTTCGACTTCCGTCTGTTACTAAATAAAAACCGATTTCTCCGTTTCCGCCTTCTACCGGATGGTATATTTCGGCTACCGGAACAGGAACTTCTCCCATCACAATTTTAAAGTGGTAGATTAAAGATTCCATATTATGGTATACATCTTCTTTAGGAGGGAGGTAATAGTCTGGAACTTCAGCGTGATATTCGTTTCCTTCCGGCATTTTAGCCAGAGCTTGACGGATAATACTTAAACTTTCCCAGACTTCGGCATTACGAACACAAAAACGATCGTAAGTGTCGCCTGATTGTCCGACAGGAACAATAAAATCAAAATCTTCGTATGAGCTGTATGGTTGTGCCACACGAACATCATAATCAACGCCGGCAGCACGTAAGTTTGGTCCTGTGAAACCGTATGCCATTGCTTTTTCAGCAGATATAGCGCCCACATTTACCGTACGGTCTATGAAAATTCGGTTTCTTTCGAATAGATTTTCAAATTCTTTCCAGGCTGGTGGAAATTCTTCCAGGAAAGTGTTTAATAATTCAAAAGCCTTTGGGGTCCAGTCTCTTTCAAAACCACCAATTCTTCCCATGTTGGTGGTCAAACGCGCTCCACAAATTTCTTCGTAGATTTCGTATACTTTTTCTCTGAATTGGAACACATATAAAAATCCGGTATAAGCACCGGTATCCACACCCAAGATAGAGTTACAGATTAAGTGGTCTGTAATTCGGGCCAACTCCATTACGATAACTCTCAGGTATTGTGCTCTTTTTGGAACTTCAACGCCTAATAATTTTTCTAAAGTCATCCACCATCCCATGTTGTTGATAGGGGAAGAGCAGTAGTTCATTCGGTCAGTAAGTGGGGTGATTTGGTAAAACGGACGATTTTCAGCTATTTTTTCAAAGGCACGGTGTATGTATCCAATAGTTGGTTCAGCATCTAAAATTCGCTCCCCATCCATTAATAAAATATTCTGGAATATTCCGTGTGTGGCCGGGTGAGTTGGTCCTAAATTTAAAATGGATAGTTCGCTTCCATCTTCATTTAGCTTCTCTTGTATAATTTTAGCATAGCGATGCTCTGGAGGTAATAATAGTTCTGACATTTATGGAATGTGAAAAATTATATATTTGTTTTTTTAGCAATTGTCAATTGTGCGTCCGAAAAAGCGGTCGTCTTTGTCGGTTCTTCCGCCATCTTCCATTGGGAATTCCTTTCGCATAGGGAAAGAAATCATCTCATCCATATTCAAAATACGTTTCAATTGGGGATGACCGATGAAGTTTACACCAAAGAAATCGTAGGTTTCTCGTTCCATCCAATTGGCTCCTAAAAAGATATTGGTAATCGTTTTTATTTCCGGAGTTGAACCGTTAATAAAAGCTTTGATTTTGATACGTTTATTTTCATACCAATTGTGCAAATGATACACAATGGCAAATTGCCTGTCCACATCATTATCCGGATAATGGATGCCGCATAAATCGGTTAAAAAATGAAAACGTAGTGTAGGGTCGTTTTTCAAGAATAAAATTACAGGAGTATTTTTATCGGCTTTGATTTCAAAAGAAAAAATATCTTTTTCCTGTTTAAAGTTGAAAACATTTTCTCCAAATGTTTCTGTTAATTTATCTTGAATGTCTGTATTTTCTAAAGCCATTTCTTTATTTGATATTATAAGAAGCCAATAATTCTTGATACTCTGGTGAACTTCTTCTTCTTACCGATTCGGTTTTGACTAATTCTTGTAGTTTCATGACCCCGTCAACAATCTGTTCTGGTCTTGGTGGACATCCGGGAACATAAACGTCTACAGGAATTACTTTGTCAATTCCTTGTAAAACAGAATAGGTGTCAAAAATACCACCTGAAGTAGCACAAGCTCCTACAGCGATAACCCAGCGGGGTTCTGACATTTGTTCGTATACCTGACGTAAAATAGGCGCCATTTTTTTTGAAATAGTTCCCATTACCATTAACATATCAGCCTGGCGGGGTGAAAAGCTTACCCTTTCGGAACCAAATCGTGCTAAATCATAATGGGACGCCATGGTTGCCATAAATTCAATACCACAACAAGAAGTGGCAAAAGGTAATGGCCAAAGTGAATTGGCACGGGCCAAACCAACTACGTCATTGAGTTTTGTGGCAAAAAAACCTTCGCCAACAACACCTTCAGGAGGGGCAACCATATTTATTTTTGATTTACTCATTTTAATTTTTAGATTTTTAATTTTAGATTTAGGGTTTTGCCTAAAACCAAATCATTCATTTTAAATCATTTTTAGGATATTGAGAAATCGTAAACCGTAGCTCTCAAATCGTAAATTTTTTATTCCCATTCTAAGGCCTTCTTTTTGATAATGTAGAAAAACCCTATCAATAACAGCAACATGAAAACTACCATTTTAACCATGCCTTCCATTCCTAAATCTTTGAAATTGATGGCCCAAGGATAAAGGAAAATTACCTCCACATCGAATAAAACAAATAGAATAGCAACTAGGAAATATTTAACAGAGAAAGGAATACGGGCGTTTCCAAGAGATTCTATACCGCATTCGAAGTTTTCATCTTTTACTTTTGAAGTTCTTTTAGGGCCTAATTTTCCTGAAATAATAATGGTTCCTACAACAAAGCCCACAGCCAGTAAAAGCTGCATTAGGATAGGAATATAACTAAATTGGTCAGATTGCATATTTATTTATTTTTTTAGTGCTAAATATAACAGCAAAGATAGCTTTCAAGTTGTTAAAACACAAGTTAAAAAATGAAATTAGTTTCAGTCGAAATGTGGTTTATTCGTAATTTTTAATGATTATAAATAAATCGGTATTTATTACTTTGTTTTTTTGTAGTAATACAAAAAAAAACGTCCCGATATATCGGGACGTTTTTAAACATTCGTAGGCAAAAAAAAAATCTTTATGCTTAGATAACTGCTACTTTCGCAGCAACTTTTCCTTTTCTTCCTTCTTCTTCTTCATAGCTTACTCTGTCCCCTTCGCGTAATTCTTCCGCGTTGATTCCTGATGCATGAACAAAAATGTCTTTTCCTGTTTCTTCGTCTGTAATGAATCCGTAACCTTTTGATTCATTGAAAAATTTAACTGTACCTGTACGCATTGTAATAGTAATA
>JACCDQ011993676.1_pt1 | contig 91182 bp, 124 predicted proteins | sample 7446031 | NCBI WGS metagenome assembly JACCDQ01 (sample SAMN15323442, study PRJNA562643) | freshwater metagenome | isolation source: river surface water | place: USA:Blue River Watershed | collected 2017-08-17
ATTCATAATAAAATATTATAAATAAAACCAAATTTTGTCAACAAATATTAATTATTTAAACCATAGTTAAGATTAATGAGTTTTAGTTAATAATTGTTAGTTTTTATTTAACTGTTTCATTACCTTTCAAAAAATTGACTACCACCAAAAAACATAAAATGTGAAATTATCCCCAATCCAAATCCAATAATCCCGATAATAAATCCTTTTCTTCCGAATCTTTCAACTAGGAAGGTTACGACCAAAATTCCAATAAAAACATATAACATAGCTTCCCAGTTCATTTTAAAACCCTTTCATTTGAAGTTTTTTTATTTTTTCCCTTAAATCTAAATTTGTCAAGGTTATTTATCAATAAAACTGCTAAATTGAAACCAATTATTACACCTGAAAACATCCCAAAGAGAGTTCCACTTAAAAAATCTGACATGTTATTCTTCTTCACCAATCATCAAGAACTTCCCCGGAAGGTCTTCAATGTCAGTATGTTCATAGTCTACAGCTTCTTGGACACTTAGGCGAGGACCATCAAATAGGTTCACATCAAAACAGTCCAAGTCACCTTCTTTTTGTTGAATCTCTTGCAAACGAACAATCAGTTGTGAAATCTTCATTTTTTTCTCCTTAATTTGATTTAATGCCAAGTGTTTCTGGTTGGTGGTCAAGATAAAGATTGCCCGTTTCATCTTCATAAAAACAGGCTTCATCATCGTCAATTGTGATAGATAGGTCACAATGCCGTAAAAGGTAATCTTTAAATGTGCCATCGTCATTATACACCCTAAAGTGATAATTTCCGTTAAAGCTGTCTAACAAACAACCCTTTTTTCCTTTTGCTTCTTCAATCTTTTTCAATTTACTTCTCCTTCAACAAATAAAGCCCCAATGAAGGGGCTTTGCTTAACTATTTATTAATCAGCCTTCTTTTCATCTGCTGTATTAACAGTCACCTTGGTAGCACCAGCCTTTGCTACAGCAATTTGCTTACCAGCATCTTTAATGCCAGCATTTTCATAAACTCGCATCGCTGTTGCCACATCAATAGCTAGGCGGGTTTGCTCATCAGGCTCCAACACAAGAGCAAGGTCAGAAATTACAACACCTTTAGCAGAGAGAACATCAGCAATCTTCTTAAAGATAGCATCTTCAATTTCCGCAGGGTTAGCATCCACAATTTCTGCTTCACGTGTAATTTCTGTAGTTATTTCTCGCAGAGTCTTATCGATGATTATGTTTTCTGCCATCTCATACTTTGTGCCTACATTTTCAGCAGAAATTTCCAGACTACCCCCCATCTTGCCAAGATAAGCAGCATTATCAATAAACTTCAGAGGATCAATAATCGCATAAGTATAGCTCAGACGTGAACGTGTAAGAACACCCCCCTTAAACTGTGTCTTGAAATCTGCTTCACCAGACATTGGCCAGTTTGGAATTGCCATATTGTAACCGCAAGGATTACCAGTGTGCTTAGGAACTGCCCCACCAGTAGCGATCTTCTCCCACTTAGCACCACAGTCTGAAGTGGCAATCACATGAACGTTAGATGGTGCTCGTGAACAAGCGACAAGAGAAACAGCAGCAGCACAAACAGCAATCATCTTAATAAAATTCATAAAAATCTCCTAGGTTTAGTTTTACACGTTACAAAAGCTTATTTTAACACAAATTATTCTTTTTGTGTTGTCTTTTTCTTAAAAACAACACTGATAATCACAAGTGGGAACATGAAAATGAAGAATCCATAAAAGATTAAAGTTGGAATTGAAACTGTTTCAAACCAATTTAATTGAAACAGTTTATACAAAATAAACACATACAAAAAACTCATAGCAGCAATCACATAGAATTTCGCATATTTAGTTAACATTTCCATCTTTTTTCCTTTGATTAATTAAGATGGCTTATTGTACCACAAAAAATAAAAAATGGTTTAAAAATTTTCAAAATAGTATTATAATGGAACATTAACAACATAGGAGAACTATCATGAATCCTGTCTTAAGACTTCAAGAACAAATTAAGGATCAATCTGTTTCCTTAGAATCCATTAATGTCATTAAATGCCGTTGCTGCAATGATAAGATGCCTACAATTAAAACATTGCGATTTGAAAAAAATGGCTTTTATGCCCATCAAAGTTATAAAGGTAAAAGAACTGGATTTCTACGCAGAAGGAACTTCAAACAAGACCAGGTAGACCAAGCAGTGGAATTGTTAATTAAATACATTAAATCTAACTCTAATTTTCTCAAGAAAGTTCATGGTGAAGTTACAAAAGAAGGTGTTGCTGCTATTTTACAAGTCCCAGAACACCAAGTGAAAGTTTCTTTTCAAAAGCTTAATTTGGATGGAGTTCTTAGTCAATCTATCAACATTCCACCACACGATAGCAAAAGAGACTTTTGGGGTGGCAATGATTCTTCTTGGGCAGCTTCAAAATACAAGATTCTTTAAAAATTAAATCTTTTCTACTTTATGAGGAATATTGGGAAAATCTTTTTTAACCAATGATTTTTCCAATTTTTTCTTTTCAAAAATAGAATTAAATATTTTATATTCTTTATCGTCCTTTAATTCAATAACAATATTTTTTAGTTCCTCTATAAATTTTTTATGCAATAAAAGTGGTTTTTCTTGCTTATCTTTAGTTACAGAAGTAGTTTTCCCAACACAAATACTATCAACCCAATCATCAAACCCCAAATTTTCAACTAATTTATAAATTACTTTTTCTTTGATATCTCTTATTGATTCAAAATCTTCAATTGAAAAAATTATTATTTTTTTATCTTTAAAATAGTTTTCAAAATTATATTCATTGTATTTTTCCAAAGATATATTTGTATTTTTTTTGTAATAACTAATCACCTTAAAATATTGTTTTTGATTGTCTAATTTCCTCAAATCAAAACTTGCATTAATTTTATAAAAGTAAAGTTCACTCACATCGCCAATTATATACATGGAAAACCCCAAAGATCTTGGATTGTAAGCTTTTTCCACTAAATCAAAATGTAAGATAACTAAATTTTCAAAATTATTCATGTTTTTATTTTTAAATTTTTAATTTATTTGGACTTATTTTTTGATGCATCCAATGTTCATTTGTATTCACATGGTTTTTTCTAACAAACTTTGCCACTGAATTTGGAAAATCTTCATATTTAAAAGAAGTTGCCTTTCTTACAACAAATCCTTCTTGTTTTTCAAAATCTAAATATTTAATTAGCTCTTTAATTTTCTTTTCATTCCAAATACCCTCATATAAGACCCGGGGATGCTTCAAATCAAGATTTGATAAGAATTCTTTAGTATCTTCCCAACTTAAGCAAATATTTTTTTCATTCCAAACAGAAAATGCTAAAAAATAACTTGGCAATTCAAAATATTCAATTGAGTGTTTAGCAAATAAGTTTTCACCACAAATACGCCAATCTTTTGGCATCCTATATCCTATTTCTGATTGAATTCTAGCAATCCAATCTCTTGAATTATGATGTTTACTATCAATAGAACGAGCATGAAACCCATCACTATAAATGGTTGTGTTTTCTCCATCCATTTTTTCTGTCACAACCACTATTTGCTCATCAAAAATGCCAGTATTCTTCAGCACTTTATCATCTGAAGTGACACCCATTGAAAATGGTAGATGGTGTGTTCTTGGATATTTCACTCGCATTTTAAGCACCTTTAAAAATAATAATATTATTTGCCCACAACTTTTTTTAATACATCTATATCAATAACACCAGTTCTTTCCCACTCATTTATTAAAGAACCAACTACTCTTTTAATAGTTTCATTTTCTTTTTGAGCATTATTTAATTTTGACTCCAAATCTGAAACTTTAATATCAATTTTTCTTAACAAATTAGAACAAGTCATATTTTTTCCTTATTTATTTTTTCTAAAAGACAAAAGAACATCTTTTATCATTTCAATATCTTCTTCATTTCTCAGAAATCTCTCATTTCTACCAGACAATCTAGCATTATACACTATAATAGCAGCTTCAATTTCATTTTTTTTGAATTTAAACTCTGTATTTTCTCCATACTTTGCTATCACTTTTTCTTTAAACACATCTACATACTTTTTCATTACATCACCAAAAAACACATTTTATATTATAACTTATTATAAAAAAAATTAACAACTTTAAAAGAGTTATTCTTAAAATTTTGAAAAAAAATTAAAAATGCTAAAAATAAACAAATTAATACAAAATTTTAGTTGTCAAAAAATTTAATTTTTATTGGGAAAATTATTTTTTCATCCTCAATTTAAAAAACAGATTATAAAAAAAAGAAATAAAATACAAAAAAATACTAGATTTTTTCTATAAAATAGTGTTATAATCAAAAAAATTTTGCAAAATAAACTTTATGAAAACTTTAACACTAAAGAAAACAATTATCTTTTTAAGCTTTTTATTTATAGGCTTACTTCTTTTTTCAAACCCCAGTTTCGCACAAAAGGGAGATCCTACAGCCCTCCCTATTATTATTGGTCAAGGTTCTGGCGGAACAAGTTATTCTATACCTGTTCAAACACTTATATTTTTAACTTCTCTTGGATTTATTCCCGCTATAGTTTTGATGATGACAGCTTTTACTAGAATTGTCATTGTTCTCTCTTTACTTCGTCAAGCACTTGGGACTCAAGCTGCTCCTCCAAATCAAGTTATTATTGGATTGAGTCTTTTCTTAACTTTCTTCGTCATGTCACCAACCATTGACCAAATTTATGAAAAAGCATGGATTCCTTATACAAAACAACAACTTAGTTTTGAAAAAGCCGTAGAAACTGGAGTTACACCCTTAAAAACTTTTATGATTAAACAAATTCATAAGACTGATGCTCAAATGTTTACTAAACTTGCCAAAGTTCCACCAGACACAAAGGCAGAAAATTTACCAATGAGAGTTGTAATACCAGCTTTTATCACAAGTGAACTTAAAACTGCTTTCCAAATTGGATTTTTGATTATGATACCATTTTTGGTTATTGATATGATTGTGGCAAGTGTTTTAATGAGTATGGGCATGATGATGGTTAGCCCTGTTGTGGTTTCTCTACCTTTTAAAATCATGTTATTCGTCTTGGTAGATGGCTGGACATTACTTGTAGGATCACTTGCTGAAAGCTTCATAAAATAACCATAATGGCTCCAATCAGCACTTTTTTAATTTTATTAATTGAATGGCTACCATTTTTTATAGCTTTTCAAATTTTTCATAAATATAAAACAGTATCTTTTTCCCTTCCTCTATCATTTGTTTTTTTAGCAGTTGCACCTTTTCAGTTTTTTTTCACTTATGATTATTTCTCTTTGAATATAATAATTCAACTTTCTTTATTGGCAATATTGAGCTTTATTAGTTTAAAGAAAAAGAATAGCTCAAGAGATTATTATATTTATTTCTTTCTAGTTTATGCTTTTATATTCATAAACAATATATGGAATATTACTTTATATCTGCATATTAATCACTTATTTTTTCCGACATTAAATGAAGTTTTTTCCATAAAAGGCAACATATCTTCATTATTTTATTTAAATAACCCTATTACAGAAATTGGAGATTTTGGTTCAGTTATATATAAAGACTTTATAATACTCAAATTATCAATGGTTATATTCTTCACAATTTCTTGGGGATTTCTGTATAAAATTGTTAATTTCGCACATAATCACAAAATTGCTTTTAATCATATTAATCCTTCAAAATTCAATTTTTCTGATTTGTTTTTCTTTGTTTTTTCATTATTGCTTATTGGATTTCAAGCATATGTAAGAACTGGAAATCACTACCTTTTTTTTGGTATCTTCTTACTTTACTTTATTCATGCTGTTTTATTGTTTGCACTTCTTTATTTTGTAGTTGGTCTTTATTGCGAAATTAAACAAAAACCTTTTAACTTATTAACTCTATTTACCATTTCAAACTTATTGATTGGGGGTCATGCATTTGAATATCTAAACGATATTTTAATGAAAAATCCTTCAATCTATCTCTTTGCTGAACATGGAACCCCTTCTTTTGGAACAGCTTTAAGCCTAACTTATTTTAGCTTTTTCCTTATTCCTATTTTTCTCATGTTTTTCTTATATTTCTTTTTAAAAAAGAAACAATTTACTATTAATTATCTTGTTGGAACCATATCTTTTCTTAGTTTTATAGGTGTGATTTTTGTATCTCACGAAACTATCATTAGCCATGTCGTTAATAAAACAGATGAAATTTATGACTCATACATTACTGAAACATTAAGAGACTCTAATTTTCAATTTAATGGTAAAATTAAAGTAGGTGACTTCAATCAATTCAAAGAAGACTTACTTCAATGCAAAGTTTGTAAAATTAACCCCATTAAATCCATTCCTTTTGATGAAATAGAATCAGAACTTTCTATTTTAAGTAAAAACAATCTTTACCAACAACTTAACGGTAAAAGATATAATTTAAAACTTATATACTTTGGTCTTCATCAAAATAATAAAATTGTGTATGTTTTAAATCAAGGTAATCATATTACTTTTGTCACACTTGGACTATACTCATTATTTTACTTCGTAATTTTTATATTTTGGTTTTCATTTATAATTTTTATTAACAAGTTACATTCAAAAAAACTCAAGCCGTTATTGACTTAAAACACAAAAATCTCTAGACTAGTTTAATGGAAAATCATGAAAAAATAATAGATTTTAGAAAACAAGCACTTTATTACACAACAAAGGCTAAAAGATTCAAAATATTAATTGAAACTGTCACTGGTTGTTATGGTAAGTGTTTAGGATGCGCCTTTACAGAACAAGAACGTTCTTTGGTTCAACCACTTATCCCTGCTGAAAAAATATCACTATTATTTTCAAGACTCCAGGAATTACTAGACTACAACAATGAAGAATCTATTGTTGGACAATACGATACTACTGTGATTAACTTTGGGGGTTCTGAACATTTTATTTATGACAGAGATTATCTAAGTACATTATTTAAAGAAACAGCAACTTTTTTCAATAATGTAAACACCAAAAGAAATGTATTAGCTTTTTCTTCTTCTGGTTTGGCTAATGTTGACAAAATGGACGATAAAAGCATTGAAATGGTTCAACATTTAGACAAAGACCAATTTGTAGTAGACTTTGTTATTGACCTTAATCGCTTTGACCAACTTAAATCCCGTTATCAAAAATCTTTTGATTTCTTTAAAGAAAGATTCGGATTTTTAGACCTTGCTGTTAATATTGAAAGTTTTATTGATAAAAAAGATTGGAAATCTTTTTGTGAGTTTGTAGACCAAAATGGTGTTTTGAATATTGACCTTGTTTACTCTTTGAATAACAACAATACACATAGAGTAGCCATAGAATCTTCTAAACTTTTTGATATTTATAAAACAGTTATATCTAACACAAAACAAGGTAAAGGATTATTTGACCTTCACAACCTTTTACGCATCAAAGAGCCATCTTATTACGAAGAACTTGAAAACCTTGAGTTTAGTGAGCTTTGCCAAAAAACTGCTCAAAATATTTTAAAAGATGCCATCTTTGTTGATCATGACTTTAACCTTTATCCAGCATTATTTGTCGTATTTGCTGATGTTCCTTTAAATAGCAGACTCAATTTACCTCCTATTGGAAACTTATTTGATTCTGATATAAAACAAAAACTTAAAAAATATGAAACCTTTTTAGGCTCATTCCTTTTGAAGACTTATTCAAAAAGTATTCAATGCTCAAACTGCCCCATCTTGAAGTCTTGCTATCAAACTGGAGCACCATTACTTAATCAAATACTTAATAACTTCAATGGCAAAAAAGTGAAAACCTTTGAAGATTGCCAATCCCCAGTGAAACATTTTATTTTAGCACGAGACAATCGTGACTTAATACTAGAAGAAAATGAAATTGAATAAACACACTAGAAACGATTTAAATTTAGCACATATTTGCTGTAGAAGCGGTATTTTTAAATCAATTGATAAAGAATTACTTTCTTTAAGAAATAAAAATGATTGGCTACCCATTCATTTAGCTAAGAATAAATTTATTTTTGATAAGTATTATGAAGACACCAAATCTTTTATCTCTGATAAAGATATTTTTACTTATTGCTTAAAAAACAATGCTGAGTCCAGTCAGACAAAATATGGTATTGATTTATATAATTTTTTGATAGAGCAATCATTCCCAAAAAATGAAGCTAAATTAGGATCTCAATCTCCTTCATACTCAGATAGGCTACTCTTATCTTCTTTTTACCTTTCAAGTTTTGATTTAAATTGGCTGTCAGAATTAGACTTTAATCCAATAGATATTGCCATAAAAAACTCTAACCATGTCTTTTTTCAAGCAATCATTCAAACAAATAAAAAAGAAATTTTTGAATTTTTTATTAAAAACTCAAACTCTAAAATTGGAGAAGAATTTTTAGATAAACCTTCTGCATTTAAAGTTAAACAAATTTTAAAACAGTCATTCCAACATCACATAAACATTTCCTATGGAACATTAAATTTTGATCTTAAATCTAATGATTCCTTAAAAAATTTGGAAGGTGCTTAATCATGTCAGAAAAATCCAAATTTAGAATAATATTTCAAGACTATGAATCCAAAGATTTTTCATATATTTATGATATTTTTGAATGGAGATATTGTCAAAATCTAACATCAGTAGAAACCCTCATTTTAAAATTTGGCTATATTAATACACTCAAAAACTTTGATTTTGAAAATCTTTATAAAATATTTAGCCAAGATCGATTGCTTCAAAATTTAAATATTGAAATGTCTTTGTTTATGAATGCCAATGAAAAAACAGATAAAGATTTACTTTCTTATGAAGAATTTATTTTAAATATAAATAAAATAAACCCAAAATTTAATGGCACCCTTGCTTGGCTTTTAAATTATGAAGAACAACCAACATTTAACTTACATATTGAAAAATCTCCTATATTAAAGCAAAACCTATATTTACATAACTTCAATGACACCGAAGCTTTATTGAAAGCATTAGAACATAATTCTGAAAAATTCAATGGAATTGATGTAACTGGATTCATTAACCATATTAATCCACAAGTTCTCAATAATAACCTATCTGTTTTTGAAACCATTAAACAATTAGAATATAAAACAAAAATTGAAACAATTAAAAAGGTTTTCCCAGAATATTTGGAGAGTGATTATTTAACTGAAAATAACTATAATCTTGATTTAGAGCAATTTTGTAAAGATGGTTATAAGTTTCAAAATAAAACTATATCACCTATTTTTTATGGTTCTTTTGATAACTTTACACTTTTAACACCTATTGATATCAATCAATTTTTACTAAACGATTATAATGAAAACTTAACACCTTGGAAAAAAGAACTTAATAAGATAATATCTAAATCTTTTTGTTTTACTTGTGAAAAATTTGAAATTTGCAAAAACAAGAAGTATTATTATCAAAACTTGTATTCTAAACAATGTTCTTTAGGTATTTTAAAAAATGACTAACATTACAAAAAATTGGCGAAACTACTTTGAATATATCAATGAAGACAATAAAAACTTCAAACTTTTTATTGAAACCGCCTATGGTTGTCATGGAAGTTGTGGTGGTTGCCCAATTCCTTTAGATTTAAGAAAAGGAACAGAACCAAAAATATCACTTGAAGAACTTGACCAAACATTAACTACTTTTGCACAAAACCTTATTGATTTCAGAGCAAAATCTAATTTTGAAAATATTGAAAATCTAGCTATCACAATAGGACCAGGTGAAAATCTATATTTTTCAACCAATTATTTAGAAAAACTTTCTATTTTATCTAAAAAATTTGCTAACTCCATCAATACAAAAAATTTTCATTTGGCAGTAACAACTTCTGGATTATTTTCAGAAAAAAAAGTTGAATCAAAACTTATTGCTTTAAGCAAGCATTTAAGCAGAGAACAACTTTCTTTTGCCTTTATTCTCAACCCTAGACAGTTCGCTAAAACACCTCAAATTTATTACAATTTTGCTAACCTTTTGTTTAAATACTCAGATTTGATAGAGTTAGAAATAAATATGGATAATAAAATTCACTTGTTAACCGAAGAAAATATTATTGAGTTTTCAAAGTTTATCAATTCTTTTAATTTTATACAATTAGACTTTGCTTATGCTATCAATCTTGGAAATTTTAGTAAAACACAGTTTACACAAACTCAGTTTTTAAACTTTATTGAAAAATTAAGAGTCCTTACACACAATTCAGAAAGAGACTTTTTCTCACAATGGAATAAAAACTTACACATTGTTCCTACAGAAGAGATTGATTATCAAGAAAACTTTAATTTAAACCTTAACAATATTGTTTCATCTCATATTAGACTTAATGCTATGGGGCATTGGCACTTTGCCAAAAATATCTTAGGAACCATATACTACGATCAAACATATTCATTTGAACCATTATGTTCTTCAAAGGGCAATCCATATTCAGAAGAGAATATTTTAAAATTTAAAAAACAATTAGTTTCTCATTATAACAAGATACTTCATAAACATAAGCCTTGTTTGGATTGCTTATATAAAAATACTTGTTTAAGTAGTGGATTTTTAAGTTATGCTCAATTCTCAGAAAGTAATGAAGAGCATTGCTCCAATCCATCATTTACTATTTTTAATAAAATATATGAATCTAAAAAATAGGATTTAAAAATCTTATTTTAAATAACAAATTTTTTCTTGATTAAAATAAAAAAACAAATCTTGGTCTATACAATTTTTAATCTTTAAACAATCACTACAATTTGTATTTTTGTTTGCTTTCAATATTATTTTTTTCTTAATTGATTCAATTTCTTTTTGAGGATTGATTTCATTTTCTTTAATGAAAATATCTAATGATTTAAATCTATTTACACCATAACCTAAAACAGACCATTTATTTTCAACTAACATATAAATGATTGTTTTCTTATAAAAAGCTAAATAATCCAAAAGAGATATACTTTCTTCTTTTAAATCAAAAATAGGCTCTGGTTTGCTGTAGTAATAATCTATATTTTTAAAATTTTGTTTGTTTATCCATAATGGTTTAGCATCATCTATTATATTTAAATCTAGCCTTGCCTTATTGAATTCTTTATTAATTTTAAAATCTTTATTTTGATTATCTATGTAAATATCAAAAAATAACATTTCATTATCTTCAAAAGATAACAATTGATTATCTTGATAAATATCAAAATTGAAAATATATCCACTATTTTTAAACTTTTGGTATATTTTTAATCCATTACTTGAATAAGAATTTTTATATGAATCGAAGTTATTAAGATCAAACTCATTACTTACTATTTTTATAATGATATTGTATTGATTAGCAAATTGTTTTAAATAAGTTAATTGGCTATCTATTTCTTCAACAGATAGCCTTTCATTAATAACAAAGATTAGATTCATTTTTTTGTTTATTTAAAGCAATATTTTTAGCACTCAAATGAACTTATGTCAATTATCTCATTTTAGGCTTTTTAGGTTTGTCATGTTCAACATCCAACTCACCTAAGCTTTGAGCAATTTCTTTATTGTAAATATATTCAGAAACCTTCTTATAGTCTTCGTAGATTTCTAACATTGATCTTTTATCGTTTTTAAACTCTTTACCAATAGTGCTTTCCAATACTTCAGAAAGAACTTTATCATTTTCCCATCTTTCATATAGATTCACATGCAAGTGAGCCATAGAGAAAGAATTTAAAGCAGCATATTGATCAAAAGTAATGTCATAATCAAAATAATACCTTCTGTTTCTATATTGTTCTTCAAAGAAGCTTTTATCTTTTTCAACTTCTTTTAGCTCAATATTTACATAATCTTTAAAATTTGTTGGATTTATATAGATTTCAGATGTTTGACCAGCAAAAATCTCTGTTGCCCAGAAATCTTTAAATTTTTGATATTTACTGGGAAACTTTTTTGAACTTCCAGACTTGAACTTCACAGTAAAAGTATTGTCTGCTGTTTTTTCTGTTTCCTTAAAGCCAAACAAAAAGCCCAATGATTCTGCTTTTTTAGTTTCAACATGCTTTTCTTTTTTCATGATTATTTCCCAGTTACTCAATAGTTATATTTTACCAAAAATATACCTCAAATCAACCTTTATTTATTTTAAAAAATCTAGCATTTATCTAAAATTTCATGTTAAAATAACACAAACAATCTTAATGTATCATTTTATGAAAAAAAGCACACAAGAACTCCACCCTATTGAAATTGATTACTTCCTTTCTCAAATAGACCCTCTTTGTGAGGGCTTAACCTTTGAGATTGTGGATGATATTTTTTGTGGAACTGCTATTGTTGAAAATGAAAATGTAGTTTGTATTCACTTAGTTGGTAGTGGATTCTTGCCTCAAATGAAAGCTAGAAGGAACTCAAAATTTAAAGATTCTTCTGTTTACAATCCCACACACAATCTAAACCAAGCCAATAATTTGATTGAAAAGTTCAAATGTGGCACTATTTATGATGAAAATGAAGGCTTATGGTTTTCTCAAGATCGCCAAGTTTTTGGAGAAACTTACATCATTACAGCCCTTAAAAGTTGTGTCCTAAAAAACCTTGGAACAGAGGTTGAAATACCTGAAAATATTCACCATTTACTTCAAAAATTCGCACCAAAATAAGATTTTTATGTTATAATTTACCTATCAAAATTACTATGGTAGGTCTTCATAATGTATATCAATCAAAACTCTCTCCAATACAAGCAATTTAAAGATTTTGAAAAGTACGCTCGCTTTATTTGCGAAAAATTTGATATTAATGTTCAGTTAGAAGCCACTCGTGCTGAAACTGATGGCAAGACCATTTACTTGCCACACATTATGAGTCTTACTCCAAAAGAATTGGACATGATGTATTCCATCTTGCTTCACGAAGCAGGACACATTCGCTATTCCAATTTTGATGAATCTTACTTCCTTAGCCTTAAGACTCAATACCATGCTTTCTTGGCAAATGCCATTGAAGATGCTCGTATTGAAAACCTTCTTATGAAGGACTTTGGTGGTGCCAAGGATATTTTCACCAAACTCTACACTGAATACACTAGCGACAAGAAGCTGATGAAAAAAGTCTTTAAGCATGAAGGTGATAAGCCTGATTTGTTTATGACTTTTGCTTTCTACATGCACAATGAAATGGTTGAATGCGACACTTCCACTTTGAAGGAAATTTCAGGTGCGAGAACTGCTAACCGTATCATTAAGTTTTTCAATGATCATGGCATCTATGACATTATTGAAAATGAATACCCAAAGAACGATAAGGAAGTTATCGCCTTGACTAACAAGGTGTATGACCTTTTCTTCAATCATTTCAAAAAGAAGGATACTTCTGTTGCTATCAACTACAAGCAAGAGATTGATGCCAAAAAGCAAATTGAAAAAGTTCTTGACGAAATCAAGAAGCAAGCTTTGAAGGTTGAACAATCTGTTAAAGAATTGAAGGAACAACAGTCACAAGTTGATCATGAAATTGCCTCTTTTGATATTCAAAACAGTGGCAAGATTAACCCTTTGCTTTCTGAAATTGGTCAACTGACTCAACAGCATAAGAATATTGTTGACAAGATTGAATGGAAATCTGAATACAACAATGTTCAAAAGCAACTTCAAGATTTGCCACAGTCCATCACTAAACTTCAATCCGATCTTCAAAAGCAAGTTGAAGAAAAGAACTCTATTCTTGAAAAAATGAATAGCGGTAAAAATGGGCGCGGTAAGGAATTGACCCCAGAGCAAATTGAGGCTCTTAAGGCTAAACTTGAAACTAAAAAGCGTCAAGAAGAAAAGATTAACTCCAAAATTCAACAACAGCAAGATATGCTGTCACATAACAATGCTCTGAATGAAAAGTTTCAAGAAGAAATTCAACAGCACCCAGAAGATTGTGACCTTAATGCTGATTTGGAAGCTCTTGCTGAGCAAGCATCTTCACTGCAAGAACAGATTTCAAAGCTTCAATCTGAAGTTAATGCTATCAATGAACAAAAGAAGTCTCTGATTCAAAAGAAAGATCAAATCAATGACCAAATGAAGAAGATTCAAAACGAATTTGCTGAACAAACAGCCGAAAAGATGTTCCAATTGGACTCAATGGGACAAAGTGCTGATATTGATCTGGACATTCTGCCCGAACTGAACTATCAAGATGCTTGGCCAGAAGCTGCTCAAGCACAACAAAATTTTGATGAAAGGGCTTCTAAGGAAAGTGGCAAGATGGTTCGCAATGGACAAAAAGGTGCTGGTCTTTTCGGCTCTAATGTTCGTGATATTATTACTTTCATTGACAAGAAAAAGGAAATTGTTGAAGAAATTGATGTTCTTGAAATCTTCAAGGGCAAGATTCACACTTCTAAGCTTGAAGACTTGAACAATGATATTAAGCAAACCAACTACATGGAAGACCGTTCTGTTGTGGGCATCCTTGGCACTCGTCGTGAATTGATTCCTTTCACTACTGAATTTGACTCCTTTAAGAAGGAAAACACTTCCAAGGATGTTGCTGGATTTAATCAGATCATGTCTGAGAATGCTGTGTTCTTCCGTGACCTTAAGAGAGTGTTTGCTAAAAACTTCAAGTTTTCCAAGAAGGATTTCTGGAAGGGTGGCAAGGAAGAAGGCAACTTGGATGTAAGAAACCTTTGGAAACTGCCTACTCGCCAAGGTGATGACTTCTTTGAAATTTCAAACCCTAAGTTTGAAAACAAGGTTGCTGCCTCTATTTTGGTTGATATTTCAGGCTCTCAAAACAAGGAAGCTACAGAATATGGTAAGAAGCTGCGTTCTTTGGTTATTGGTTTATCTCAAGCATTGAATGAGGTTCATATCAAGCACGAAATCTTGGGCTACCATGCTCCTGTTTGTGAAGAAATGCGCCAACTTAATGCTTCTTCTATCTATGCTCGTCGTTCAAACAAGCTTGAAACCATTGTTTACAAGGAAGTTGGACAAAAAGACCAAATGGGTGTGATGAACATTGAACCACAAATGTCAGATAACTCTGATGGTGAATCTTTGAGAATCGCTATCAAGAGACTGAAGGCTATTCGCGCTAAGTCACACATGATTTTTATCATTAGTGATGGTAAGCCATTCCTTTGTGATACTGATATGAGTGTTTTGGATGAAGACTTTAAGGCTGCTTTGCGACTTGCTGTGCGTGAAAAGGTTCAAGTTTTTGGACTTGGTTTCTTTAACCAACTTGAGTTGTTCATGGGCAATCGTTTTTGCAACACTACTAACAATGAAAATGTATTAAAGTTCTTCCAGCACTTTAAAGTCTAATTAGTTGTGTTATAATTAAAGTATAAAACAAGGAAACATTATGGAAAACAACTTTCTTGAAGAATTTATCGCAAAATTTCAATCCCTCTCTGAAAAAGAGAAGTTTGCCCTTGGTCAAGAGTTCCGTCAAAAAACTGGAGGAACCCTATCAGTATATAGTAACCCACTTCCTGTTGTAGTAGGTCTTATCCCATTTTATACAGAAGAAGGTGAAAAACTTCTTGCTGTAAAGCGAGGCATTCAACCATTTATTGGTGAACTTGCTCTCCCTGGTGGATTCCAAGAACTTGGAGAAACAGGAATGGAAGCTACAGCAAGAGAAATCTTTGAAGAAGTGGGCATTAAAACTGACCCATCAAAATTTGAGGTTTTTGGCAATCCACTTTTGGCTCACAACAAGAACCAAATCATTTTCTTTAAGTATACTGAGACTCTATCTGCCGATATTCTTAAATATTTCAAGCCTAATCATGAAACACAAGGTGTAGAACTGATTAATTCCACCAAACAATTGTGTTTCCCAACACACCAAGAAAAACTGAATGATTTTTTTTCTATAAAGTATAAAACGAAATCAAAACTAAAGTTTTAATTATTTTTTAACTTTATTTTTTAAGATTTCTTGCATTGTATTGTAATTTTCTAATGAACTACAACTTAATTTGTATTCCTCTAACTCATTTCTAATAATTAATACTTGCTCTTTTTGTTTAGCAATTTCTTTATTTAAATTTCTTATTTCATATTCATTATTAACAATTTTAAATGAACAAAGAAATACGAACAAAAATAATAGGGCAAAATAGACTTTGTGTTTCCAATTCATGAATGTATAGTGATAAGTTAATAATTTAATAATAGAGTGTAAAAATAATACACTGTTGTCAATACTTGTGTTATAATATATTTCGTTAAAATAAGGATTTTTTATGACTTCTGAAAAAAATGCCAAAGATTTTTTAGTTAAAATTCAAAAATCAAAAGATATGAGCAACATTTCAAAAGGCTTGCTTGAATCATCTATTGAAGAACGTAAAAATGTTTTAGACCTAAATATTGCTGTTGGACTAGACGTTTCAGGCAGTATTAGCAGAGAAGACTTTAATAAGTTTATGGCTCAGTTGGATGCCATTAAAGGACTTAGCAGGGTTAAGGTCATTGAAATTGATACTCAGATTGTTGCCATGTATGACTACTACAAAACTGCTCAAAACCGTATTGCCCGTTTGGGTGGTGGTGGGGGCACACAATTCTCTCCCGCCTTTGCTAAATTTAAGCAAATGAAACCAGATGCTATTTTATTCATGACTGATGGTGACGTTGCTGGTCATTGTGAAGACCCTGGAATTCCAACTGGTTGGATTATGACCAATCATTGTAAGCCTCCATATGGTTTTGGTGAAGTTGTTGTTCGCCTCTAAGGAGCCTTATGAATACATGTCAAGAATGGATTGATTATATCTACACCATACATAGCGATGGAACTATAGGCAAACTCAGCCCACTAGCAAGTTTTGTCATGAAGTCCTCACAAAATGGTGATTTAAGTCTTGTTGATGAAGTTTTGGAAAAAATTGATGTGAACAAGGCTCAAACCATTTCTCTTGTTGCTCTTAGCCGATATACTTATAGCATGAATCAATTCTTAAAAAATTGGTTTTCTTTTCGTGATCGTTGTTTTGAAAGATTAATTCTTACAGAAGGCGAAGAAAAAGCTAAAAGACTCATGAGAGGAATTCTAGATAACAAAATCTACAAACCTATCTTTCCAGAATTTGAAACACATATCTTGAGAGTTCATCCATCCTTATCTGAACAAAGAAATAAAAAAGAATAATTTTGCTCTATTGAAAAGCCCTTTTTGATTTTGTAATATTAATTACATCATAATCAAGAAGGGGATTTTATGTTTGATCAAAATTTATTAGAAATTTTAGAAGATGAAAAAAATAGACAAAACAACACTATAGAACTTATTGCTAGTGAAAATTTTACAAGCAAAGAAGTTATGTATTTTTGTGGAAGTGAATTCACAAATAAATATGCTGAAGGGCTACCAGGTAAAAGATATTACAATGGTTGTGACCATGTTGACCAAGTAGAAACTGTAGCAATTGAATATGCCAAAAAACTTTTCAAATGCGAATTTGCCAATGTTCAACCTCACAGTGGAGCAAATGCAAACTTAGCTGTTTTTAAAGCTTTCTTATCTCCAAACGACACTGTTTTAGGTATGGATTTAGCTAGTGGTGGACATTTAAGCCACGGAGCAAAAGTTAATGTAAGCGGAAGCTGGTTTAATGCTATCTCTTATGGGGTAGATGCCAATGGATTCTTGAACTATGATGATATTCGTGAATTGGCATTATTACATAAGCCCAAAATGATTGTTGCTGGTGCTAGTGCTTATAGCCAAATTATTGATTGGGCTAAGTTCAAAGAAATAGCAAATGAGGTAGGCGCAATTTTCTTAGCGGATATCAGTCATTATAGTGGATTAGTTGTTACAGGAAATTATCCAAGTCCATTCCCACATGCTGATGTAGTTACAAGCACAACTCATAAAACCCTTAGGGGTCCAAGAGGTGGTATTATTCTTTGGAATAAAGAAGAGTACTCTAAGAGGATTAATGGAGCAATCTTCCCAGGAACTCAAGGTGGTCCTTTAATGCACATTATTGCTGCCAAAGCTCAATGTTTTTTTGAAGCACTTCAACCAGAATTTAAAAATTATGCTGCAAATGTAAAAAACAATGCAAAATCAATGGCTGATGTATTCTTAGCAAATGGTGTTTCTATTGTTAGCGGTGGAACTGAATGCCATATGATGACAATAGACCTTAGAAAAGAAAAGTATAGCGGCAAACAATATGCTGACTTATTAGAAGAACATGGAATAACCGCAAACAAAAATGGTGTTCCAAATGAAACCAGGAGCTTTGCTGAAACTTCTGGCTTAAGGATTGGAACCGCCGCAGAAACGACTAGAGGACATGACCAAAAATGGTTTGAAGATTTGGCTCAGAAAATGGTTGACATTTTAAGAAGCTAAAATATCTAAGTCTAAATAATGGCTATCATCTAATTGAATAGGAGCAATCCTCTTTAGCATGATAGCCTTTTTGTATAGCAAACCATCCTTAACAGAATAAATTTTCATATAACGCTTATTAATTTTTTCTTCAGCATACCTTTCAATTTCTGCTTGGTCAGGATAATCTGACAAACCAGCATCCCTTCTTTCTTGAAGATACTTTTTACCATACTCTAATTTCTGCTTTGCCATGGTTTCGCCAAAAGAAGTATATTTTTCCTTCATTTTCTTAAGATATTTTTCATATTCTTGTTCTGAAAGAACAATCTTTAGAGCATAAAAATACTCTAATGTATGAAACATATTTTCTTTTTGGAGTTCTTCCAGCGAAGTAATTTTCCCCAATTTAGGATTATGATGAGGAATGATCACAATTTGAGAATCCCTTGCACTGATTTCTTCAACAGTTAGCTCCCACACAAAACCATCATTTTCCCATCTTGGATGTGTAATATGAACCTTTTCACTAGAAAACACCTTAATAATTTTCCATGGGCTTTGACCAATTAAAATATGTTTATATTTTGTAAATTCATTTTTATTCAAAATTAAACTCTTCAAGTTATCCTCATCATATTCTGAAAGTTCTCTTTTTTCATCACTTTCAACAACATCATAATCTGGATATGAATAGCTCAGTGGTGGAGAATTCTTGAAAATTTTACCACCATTTAGCAATCGTGAAAATAATGCACTTTTCTCATCACCTGGAGAATTACCTGCAAACAAATAAAAATTTTGAAATTTTTTAAGAATTTCCTCATCAGAACTACCCTTAAGATTTAAATCTGCCATAAACTTTTTCTTATCTTTTTCACTCATCTGATTTAAACTTTTTTTAGCATTATAATCCATTACATACTGATATGCTTTTATTGACTTATCCCAATTTGCTTTTTGATCTTCTGTTAGGTTTTCTCTGTTAAAAAAATGTGGCATGATTTTTCCTTTAATTTTTTCTGATTATATCACAATTTAAATTTTTTTGTGATATAATTCATAATGTTTATAAATATCAAGGTTTTATATGAAAAAAATTCTAACTTTTTTAACTTTTTCTTGCCTCTCAATCTCTAGTTTTGCATTTTTCTCAATACCCATTACTGAGGGCATTGTTAATAGCACCATTTCTAGCTCTTTTCCAAAAGAAGTTAAAAAAGTAGAACTTACTGACCCTAAAATCTTCTTGCTTGATGGCAATACAGCCTTACTTTGCTTGACAGGACAACCTAAAATCATGTTTATTGACAAGAAATTTCAATTTTGTTCAAATTTTGTTCCAAAATGGAATGCTGAAAAAAAATCTTTGGAGGCTACTAACCTACAGTTGGTAGATTTTGACATTAACGGTATCACAAAAGTTAATGGCTCTGTTAAAATACTCGTAAATCAACTTCTTCCTTATATTGATGCTGTAACTCTTTACAAGACAGATTCTTGGATTGGAAAGCAAGTTTCAGAAATTGAAGTTTCCAAGGGTATGCTTTATATTAAGTTTTAATTAAATTTCAAAAGGAGTTTCGTAATGGATCAAGGTACAGTAATTATTCGTGAACAAGTTTTGCGCAAGCGCTCAGAAATGCTCGTTATAGCACTTGTTGGCAAAGAACTCAGCGATAAGTGGTGGAATAGCCAAAATAAGGCTTTTGAACTCAAGACACCAAATGAAAAATGGAAGGAAAACCATGAAGTAGTTTATGGCTATCTCATGTCTCATGCTGATGGAGAATGGTAGTATTTTGTAGCCTTTCTTTCTAGACAATAGATATTCTTCGGTTATAATTTATAAATGGAGAATATCTAAAAATGGAAAAAGAAATTAAATTCATCAAAAATGTTATTAAGCAATTTGAAAAGTATAAGGATCACTTAAACTTTCAACAAATTCCTCAAGGCTTCAAAGTTAGCCTAAACAAATACAATAACGGCAAAAGACCAGAATCTAATCAATTCAACCCTATTGAATTTGAAAAATTTCTTACTGACATTATTATCAAAAATGAAAACAAATATGTTTTGTTTGAAAATTCTTGGTATGTTCACCCACTTAAAAATTTAGTTAAAAGCTTAAATGAATACAAACTAAATGAAATAGAACAATCACATATTCTTAATAAGTTTTTCACTTATCAGAACACACATGATTTGATAGAAGCTGATCCTAATAATTTATTTTTCTTGAAGCATGTGAAATCTCAAGAAGTTAAAGATATTTTAGCAACAAACAGTTCTTACAACCATAATGATTCATTAGGTTCTTTGGCTAAAGGACTAAGAGAACTTATTAAAGATTGTAATGAACAACAAGTTCAAAATCTTCTAAAAGGAAATTTTCAGTTTTTCCTTCAGAACTACAAAATAGATGATACATATGGTATTGATAATTTCCATAAATTTTTAACAGAAAGATGTTCTAAAGAGCTTTATGAAGAATTTAACCAATGTCTTAACATTAAGCCAAAGGAAACAAATCCAGATGAATTGTTTTCTGTTACAGAGAAAAAAGAATATGTCTTAAAGCTTGATACTGAAAAAATAGAAAATCATTTCTTGTTATTCAAAAATGATATGGCACAGTATTTATTTAAGAATTTTTTAACTGATTTTTTCACATCAAAGAATAAAGACCTTCACGATATTGATTCCTGTGAAGTCTTTACTACCAAAGTTCAAGACAAAGAAATTATTACGGTTATCTTCACTTCAGAGCAAGAATTACAAAAAGAAAAACTTAAAAAAGATACTTTATTCTTTCTAAAACTATTCAATGAAAAGTTAAACTTTAATGATTTACCTTCTTCAGCATACAGAACTCCACCAGAGTTAAAAGAAGGGCTTAATAAATTAGCTAGATCCGCCATTATGAATAGAGACTTAGGGCTTAGTATTCAAACAGAATCTGAACCTAAAGAAAAACCAACCAGAACGAAATTGAAAATATGAATAATGATGACTTAATTAAGATTATTGCCAACAAAAGCTTTAAGGAACTTCATGATTTCAATAAGAAGATCAATGACATTCATGAAGCTAGAGTTTCTGTTTTCTTACAACATCTTGAAAATGGAAACACTTCAGAATTTATTAAGAGTTTAGACTTGGTTGATTTCAACTCTTCAAGAATTTGGAGTAAAATTTTAGATATTAATATTGGAAAACTAGACGATAATTTTATTGAAGCCATTTTTCAAAAGGATTATTCTCTGGACAAGGTTAGTGTTAGTAATCTAAACAACACAATTATAACTAAACTTAAAAAACTTAACATTCAAAAATCAGAAGAATATGAACCTATGTTCTTGATTAGAGAAGTTATCAAAGATAAGGTATCTAGCAATGTATTTTTTGCTGGAGCCATGCAACTTCCATTTAATGATGAAGTATTTAATACAGCAATCAAAGTTCTTGGAAAAGAAAAGATTCTTTCTTTAGCAGATAATATGCTCTCAAGATTAGCAAAACGTGATATTTCTTCAAATTGTGATTCAATACATAAGTTTATTGTAGATAATAACCTAAGTGTTAAATTTCTTTCAAAGATTAATACAAAAGAAAACCTTGAATATTTCTTTTCTGTTCCTAACTACAGAAAAGCTATCCTAAAAGAAGATATTTCTTCAATAATTAAAGATGCTACAGCACAAGCTGATTTATCCAAAATGAACTTCTTTTATGAGTTGGGATACCCTCTTTGTGAAGATAAACAAACATACTCAGCACTTTTTTCTAAAACAAAACAAGAAGCTTCCGAAGCACAACTTTTTGTTATAAGTAGAGTTAGTGACATTACTATTCACAACCAAATTATCTTGAAGACCTTGCTTCATCAAGGCTATTCTGACCATAAAGAGTCAAGAACCAAACTTGTTCAAGAAACCATTAAAAAATACAGCCCAGAGCAGATTGAAACTCTTCCTATAGCTCTAAAAGGAAGAGATGACACACAAAATGTCTTATTGGTTAAGAAATTTTTGGAGTATCACTCTCTAAATAAAACCTTAAATCAACCGAATGATTTAACAGAAACAAAAACAACTAAGTTAAAAATTTAAATCTTTACTCTTTGTCTTGTTTCCTTATTCTTTGCTAGAGTCTTTTCCAAATAAATATTTGTGTATTTGTTTCTAGCATAAGATAAGTAATAAGATTGCTTCTCATCTTCATCATAATACATGAACTCATCTTTATTGATATGCTCTTGGCTATTAAATTCCTGGATAATTTGTTCTTGGATTCTTAATGGCAAAATATTAAAAATAGAAACTTTCCTATAAGAACCATAATAACTATAATCACCCTTTTCTTTTTTGTCTAAAGAGTAATATCCCTGATGGTTTAAAACTGCATAAATAAAATCATTATTATCTTTATCCTTATCTTGAAGGTATTCATAAGCATAGTGATGCTTAATTATAATTTCAGTCATGATTTGATCAACATCTACATATTTCTTTAGCAAATAATAATTCATAGGAACACGTTCCAAATGTTCTGCCATTAGTTTTTCATTTCGCTTCGTTTCTTCAGAAACATGTCCTAACAAATTATAAGCACCTATACAAAGTTCTACAATTTCTGGGTTATCTTTAATTTTCTTATCTGTAAGCTCTATAAAAGAAGGCTTTTGTGTTAAAACTTCTTTCATAAATTCCAAATCTGAACGAAACTTCTTGCTCATGAACGGGAAATATTCAATTTTTTTCTTCACAATTTCTAGACATTCATCTCTATTTTTCAAAACCTTATAAGAAATAGCTTTGGTCATAAATTTAATATTATCTATATCCAAGTCAACTGCTCTTCTAGAAACCGTAAGGTTTTCCTTGATTCTGGTTGGGAAATGCTCATACACTTTTGGATTTATTTCCAAAAACTCTAGTGCCTTCTCAGCAGAACCATATTTTTGCGAAAGAACATATTTATAGTGAATTTCTGTATATGTTTTATGATCTTTTTTCAAAAACAAATTAAACACTTCTTCATCCAACAGCATTTCATTTCCGATACAGAAATAATAAGCATTATCTAGTTCATTAGCATACCTAAAGATAAAATCTTTATTCTTTTTCATATCGTTTGGTAAATCGTAAAAACCAATATAGCTCTTTCTTATCATATCAAGCATAAAGTCTTGATTTGATAAGATTTCAATAGGAGCATATTTAAAAATTTTTTTATCTATTTCTTTATGCTTTTTACTCTTTAAAATAAACATTTTATTCTTATTTTTTTCATATTCCTGCTGTAAAAAAGCATCCAACTGCACAGCTTTTTCTTTCCAATAATTAATATCAGTAATGATTTTTTCTGACTCATCACTTTGGGGCATTTTAATTTGTGCTGATTTTTTCATATGAAATAATTTTGAAGTTTAAAACTTTCTAAATTATACCTTAAACACGTAAAAAAATCACATATAAATTAAAAATATGATATAATAATTACTATCAAAACTTAGGAGTATCAAATGGAAAGTAATGTCATTTTTCAAACATCTGGTAAGGGTTGGTGGAGCAACTCTAAAAAGAGTGTCAAAATTACCAACATGAAGATTGGATATATTTCTGATGATTTTGAACGTGGTGGCACCCCAGACTATGGTGAACTGAGAGTTTATTTTGATGCTTCTACTTGGGACACAAGTGAAGATGGTCTTATTTATACAGATGAAAAGTTTATGACGGAATTGAGAGCTTTTCTTAAATCACATAATCTTGCTGGAACTGTTAGCTATACAGAACAAGGCATGCAAGGAGATGATTATGTATCTTGTAGTGTTGATGAAAAATTTCTTCAATCTTGGGGTAAAAAGTTCAATATGAACTGGGATGAATTTTTGGAAATCCAAACAACGGAATTCAATAAGAGATTGTCACGCTTAACAAGGAATCGCTAATCCAATGTCTGATTTTAATGAATTTAGCAAAGAATTACAAAAACTACACTCTTTAGGAAAAACTATCGGTGCAGAAGACCCTGACCCTAAAGAGTTTGTTGATCAGTTTTATGAAATTTTCAACAAATATGAATTGGTAAAACCTGAAGAACAAAACTATATATTTCAATCAAATTTAAATCTTGTTTTTGAAAAAATATTTTTTCAAAAGCCTTTACCGCACTTGAAAAATAAGAAAATTCAAGATGATTTAGAATATTTTAGACATAAATGTTTTGACCTTATACTACTAAAGAATCACACTTATGCTAGAAAGGAAGTCTTCACTTTATTTCTAGAGCATAAAAAAATGAAAGCAGAATGGGATTTATTGAAAAAAGTTTCTGAAATTGAAGCCCACAACCTCATTTATGAATCTATCAAAGAAAGTGGTTTCTTAACAAAAATCAAATATAGGAATATTGATTTATCGTTATATTTTAATAAAGACAGAAAACAAAAGCCACTTAATATGTTGGAACATACACTTTGTTTGTTTTTAACTGTTCACTATCCATCTAATATTGGTATTGAAAAAACTTTCGAACATTTGTATAAAAGCAAAGTTTTAGAAGTTGATTTTGATGTGATAAAAAATCACATACAACCTCTGTTAATTAAAAGAAATAGATTAAACAAACTACCTAAAGAAATTAGGGATGGTTTAAACAAAAATTTCTATCCTTTTTTTATTGATAAGAAAAATGATGTTTTCTTCAATTTAAACACTGAAGATTTTCATATGCTTTCTTTAGCTATAGATAATGCAGAATCACTTTTTAAATATGGTTATTTCTATCTTCAGAATGGAAAGAAAAACAGTGATGATAAAGAATTCTTATTAGAATACTGCAAACCCGAATATATTCAAAAGATTATTCCACATTTTTTCTTATTAAAACATTCAAAGGCCAAATCTGTTAGAAGTAAAAGTTTTTGGCTCAACTTAGATTTAAATTTAAAAATGAATTTTCAGGTCCCAGAAAAAATCATAAAACAAAAAAATCAAATAAAAATTTAGTTTTTAAAAATTTTTATGTTATAGTTTTTTTTATTTTAGGTATAATTATAATGACAAAAATAATAGAAATTATTTCAAAAGAAAAATTTAAAGAGCAGTGTGAAAATAGCATTCAACTAATCTTATATGAAAAAAATGAACCTATTGAGAAAATTCTCCCACAATTTTCACCGACTCAATTCAAAGAATGGTTAGATAAAAGTTTAATAAAATATCATGCAAACTATTCTATTGTTCTCAGCTATATTGATAAAATTAGACAAAAATATGATTTTAAATTTTCAAATTGTGACCAAGAAGATCCTATTAGCTATTCTCCTTATTGTGACATTATTCACGAATATAAAGAAATATATCACCATCTTTATGAACAATTTATGGAAAATGAACTAATTCAATATAAAATAAAAGAGCTTTCAGCTTTTAGAGAGCAAGAATTAAGAGAAGAAAATCTTCATATTAGTGTCAATGAAATACAATTTAAAGCGATTGATATGTGTGATGTTCTTTGGTCTGGATGGGAAGCAGACTATTATGCTTGGGTTGTTGAATATGAGGGAAAGCGTAAGCTTGTCACTTCTGATCATGGGCATAAATATTTTTCCGATAAAGATTTTTTAATAAATAAGATTAAAGAATATGAGAAAGCGATTGAAGACAGTAAGAGACTAATTTCTCTATTAGACGTTTAAATTATGCTTTTTTGTGTTATAATAACACATATGTTCAATTAATATTGGAGAGTAAAATGGGCTATTATGTTGAAATTGTAAAAAGTGATGCTGTCATTCCTGCTGACCGTCTTCAATCATGCTATGAAAAAATGTGTGCTTTAAATCAAACTCATGACAACGAAAAACGTGGTGGGTCATGGTCTAACGGAAAACAAAGTTCTAAATGGTTTAGCTGGATGGACGCAAACTATCCAGAAACCTGTAAAAACAGTAAAGATATTTTTGAACAAATGGGCTTTGAAACACAATACTCAAAAAATGGCGATCTCCTTATTATTGGTTATGACAATAAGATGGGGCAAGAAGATTTGTTTATGAAGGCTATTGAAAATGATGCTATTGGAACTATTCATTGGCGTGGAGAAGATGGCAATGAATGGACTACACAGTTTTTTGGTGGGAATGTTATTGATGTTCAGCCAGCCCCAAAAAAGATTGGTATGAAGAAATGAAGTTAAGCCAACTTAAACAAATTATTGACCTTTACTCTAATACACAACCACACAACGATCCTGATGTGGTTGTGATTGTAAAGCTTCCCTATCAAACTGTTGGGGCAATGCCAAGTGTTGAAGTTAAATCAGCACAAATGGGGTTTGATTGGGAAAATGGCAAGTTTTTACTTCAAACAGAAGAACCACTAACTCCTTCAGATCGTGATTTTGAAGCCAAGTTTAAAGCCCTACAAGAAAAGTATGGCTGGCTAGACTATGAAAATCGCAATTTAAAATCTGAAAATGCCAAGTTAAAAAAGAAACTAAATCCATAATTGTGATATAATAGCACTATATAAAACAACCAAGGAAAAAATATGAGACTGATGTTAGGAAAAGATAACATGCCCTCACTTTTAGTTGAAGTTGAGCAAGAGTTATCTAAAGATAATTTTAATTTTTGGGTTGTTAACGGTTCTTGGCATGGTCAATTCCAAAATGGATATATTTCAGTCTTTGGATGCCCAAGCGGGGACTTTTCCAGTCTAGAACCAGTTCAAATTCTTACAGATAATCAAGACAGGCTTCGTGGTAGCTATCAAGATGTTTTTGATAATTTTGACAACACCAACTATTTTTCACCAAAACCTAAAAAAATTAAACACCCCATTTTCTCAGATGATGATGACATCCCTTTTTAAAAGGAACTAAAATTAAAACTCGTGAACAAATTATTACTGATATGTGCTACACCTGGCGACATGATTATGGTCTTGTTGTTGAATCAAAGACTAATCCACTAGAGGCAGGAATGACAAAATCACAAAGAGATTTACTTTGGAGACAAATGGCACAAATTTTTGATAACAATATCGCCCAACACATGGAATTTAAACAAGACTAATCTCAAAATTTTATTAAATCTATGTTATAATCTCAATATCTAAACAAACTTAATGGATATAGATAATGAACAATAAATTTTTAAAAGTCTCTATAGCTGCTGATGCCTATATGGATCAAAATTATCCAGGATGGGCATCTTCTGCCCTTTATCAAAATATTTGGCAAGAAATTTATGGAAAACTTATTGTCAAAGAATGTATAGATGAAATTGAATCTTATCAAATCCCTGTAGGAAATAGTGCTGCTGGAGAAATGGCTTGTGAGTGGACTTACGACGCTTTAAAAGAAATTCGCCAAAATATTAAAGATAAGTTTGAAATCAAATAAAAGGAACATATATGAAAAACTCTATTGTTGTTGATGGCATTGAATATTTTCGTGAACATCCTAAAGCAAATGAAAATCAAGTTTTTGTTGAGAGATATGATTGGCTTAAGTCTCGAATTGAACAAGAAATGCATAATGCACAAGAACTTTATGAAAACATGAAAGAAGAAGGTCTTAATTTTGGGACGATTGAAGCAGAAGGATATTTGCGTTGTGCAAAATTTTTTGCTAATACTTTAAAGATGATTGAAGAAGAGCTTCCAACATGATTATACTCTCTTGTGGACATACAGTAGATTCATTTTTAAATTGTCATGGTGTTATGGTTAAAGACTCATCAAGAGATGGTTCTAAAGCAATATCATACAAATCTGTATGTCTTACTTGTAAACAAAATTATGATAAAGAAAATTATATTTTTCATAATCAAGAAGAAGCACATCTTTGGCTAACTAAGGAAACACGATAATGGAATATCGCCCAGATTGTTGGATTGGTTTTAAAATTAACAATCCTGAATTTGAAAAACCCATCTATAAAATTTTTGCTGGGTGGTACGGTGGCTTTGGCGGTTCAGATGCTTGGAAAATTAACTCAGGAATTACCAGTGTTGAAGAAAAAGATGGGCTTCTTTATTTTTATGGAGAAACCAAGAGTGTTTATATTGTTCATCCCAACAATTATAAAATGAGTTCATATATGTATTCTGTTTGGAGTAACATGATGCAACAAATAGAATGCTCTGAAAAGATTTTTGAAATTATGCCAAAAGAAACCAATTGGAAATCTATTGATTATTAATTATTTCAATTTAATTAATTTAATTGAATCATATTTATAATTTTTAATCTTTTCTTTCATCCCCTTTTTGTCCCTAAAAGATTTAGCAGAATCTTCTATTGTAATACCCAATAAATTATCCAACTCTTCAAAAATATCTTCTTCCCCAGCTTCTTTTTTCTTTTTCTTTTCTTCTTTTATTTCATTATCAATCTTATCAATCAACTCTTGTAAATCATCAAGCATCTTCTCGCCTTCTTGAAGAGATTTTTGGATGTCTTGATTGTCATCAAGTTCAAACAAAATAGAGTCATCATCTTCTGGTTGTGTATATTTATTGTATTTAGGAATGCTTGAGTAGTCCTCGTCTTTAATTTCCACATCTTTAGAATTAGAATTGTTTGAAAAACATTTCTTAATGTCTTCTAGATATATAAAATCTTTTAACTTTATATTGCTAATATCTACACCATTTTTCTTAGCTAATTCAATTAATTTATTAGTTGAATCTTTTGCATTTTTAAAAATTTCATCATCTGATACACTAGATGAATTTCCAACATTATTCATTTTAATAGAATATGATGGCAAATTAAATTTAGTTATATTTTTTTTGTTACTCAAATTTTTACTCCAAACATTTAGACCCAATATACTTTATTTACCACTTAAAATCAAATAATTTTAATATTAAAATATTCATAAAACAATTTTTGACAAAAATAAAAATAATTCTTAAATTTATTTAATGAGTTATTTATTTAATCTTTACGGCAAACTACCAAAGTATCACTTAGATGCACATCTTGTTATAGCCTGTGCTAATGGGCAACTTAATCACATTAAATATTTACTTAACAGTCCCGAACTGATAGAAAAAGCAGACATACACACAGAAAATGATGCTGCTTTTATAGGATTATGTTATTACGGATACCTAGACTGTTCTTCACATGTTTTATTGAAAAAAATATCAGAAACCAAATATTACTCAGAAGCAGATTACGAAAACACTTTAAAATTTTTAATATTCGATATCAACATAGAAAAAACAATTTATATTAAAGATTTTGTTGAATCATTAAAAATGAAAAATATTGAATTGTTTAATATGATTAACCATATGTTTACAATACGCGAAATTAAAAAAGAACTTGAAATTCAATTACAAAAAAAAGAATAAGAATCTTTTGATAAGATATAATATCTATATTATTTTAAATTCCACTTCTTTCATGTTTCACTTAAATTTTTCTACTGATGATTCAGATTTAAACCCTAAAATTGTTGGTTTTTTAATTAATTCTTAATGAACTTCTTCTAAGCATTCTTGGTCAAACTTTCTTTTATTACGAATAAAAATCACCCCCAAAACAAAAGCATACACAAAGGTGCTTAGAATAATATTTCCTACAATGATATGTTCAAACAGCGCTTTGTATTTAAAGCTATTTGGAATCATATGAACCATAAGAATAGACAAAGCACCCTTGGAACCAGCGAAAGTTAGAACAGCCCACCAATGCTTTTTAATGCTTTGCATTTTATCAATCTTGTTGCTTACGATTGCAAACTTAAACATTGTAGCACCACGAATAATAGTTGAAGCTACAAAAACAGCTAATATTTCATACTTGTATTGCCACATCTTATCAAAATCTACGATTGCAGCGATAGACGCAAAGAGAATAGTTGATGCAAACATAGACAAGAAATCAACACTTTTCATAATGGTTTCATGGTTGTCCTTATTTGTAATAGCATACTTTAGCAAACCAAAGTTGCGAGTCTTATCTGCCTCTTCAAGTTGAGCATTGTCCCTACTGATAATTTTCTGAATTGTATGATTTGCCATCAAAATAGTCACAATCACAGCAAGAATACCTGAGAAGTGAAAGTGTTCAGCACCCCAATAAGCAAAATATGCCCCAAGAATAATAATTGTTGACTCAATAAAAGCTTCATCTGAAACCTTTAATGCCCAAATAGTGATAAAACCCACAGATAAACCGATGGCAATAGCACCAAAAATAACAGACAAACTCTTAATCGCAATAAAAGAGAACGTAACTTGTTCTGGAGACTTAAGAGCAACCAAAGCAATTGCAAAAACAATTAAAGCTGTAGCATCATTAAATAAGCTTTCACCTTCAGTTAAAATTTTAAGTTTATGCGGAACCTTAAAATTGGAGAATACTGCTGAAACAGTAATTGGGTCAGTAGCAGCAACCATACAAAACAATAGAGCCACAGCAGCTAATGAAAGTGGATAGTCTACAAGAACATAATCGTTAAATAGAATACCCACTCCAATAAAAACAAGCACACTTATAACAGCCACCCAAAAAAGGCTTAATCCATGATTTTTAATATCTTCCCACTTGAGCTTGAGTGCATCAGTGGCAATTAGCAGTGGCAGAGTAATTAAAACAAGATTATCAAACTCTTTAGCATCAATATCAAAAAGTGTGATATTAAAAAGCAAACCAGACATCACCACAGACATAATAGTAATAGGGCTTGGTATTTTTAAGTTTTTCTGTAAAACAGAGGCAAAAATAACTAATGCCAAAATTTGAATGATTTGAACAAACATAACTCTTTTTCCTATTTAATCAAGTTGATTTATTTCTCTTTTGATTATAGCACAGGTTATAGAGAAAAATTTAAAAAACAATTATTTACCCTTTAAATTTCCATACCTAATTGTATTTTCTTATTGTTTAAAAATCTTGAAAAATGACTCTAAAACACAACATTAAAACATTCTAAAAATCTTATTTTTTTGTTGTTCATTCCCCGTATTAATGGTATAATTCATTCATCTTAACTCAGTAAGGAATTTAAATATGTCACATTTTACCGTTGTTGTGGTTGGTTCAGACATTGATGAGCAAATGGAACCCTATGCCGAACAGGATTTTGATGAAAAGTATGGTGTTTTTAATGACACAGAAGATGAGAATCTTGATGAGTATCTAAACAAAGAAGTCGAAATTGTAGTCTTTATTGATGGAACCCTTCACAATAAGTATGAAGAGCAATTCCGTAAATTTGATCCAAAGAATTTTGGCTCAACTTATATTTATCCAGAGGGTTCAGTGATTCGTCAAGGTAAATTTACTGAACTTTATTCAACTTTTGAAGAGTTCATGGAAGAATGGCATGGAACGTCAGAACGTGATAAAAAGACTGGTCGCTACGGTTACTGGCATAATCCAAACTCCAAGTGGGACTGGTATAGTTTGGGGGGGAGGTGGCGAGGATTTTTCAAGCCAAAGGCAGGTGCAGTTGGTGAGCTTGGACAACCTGGTGTTTTTGACAATAAGCCAACCGAAGGTTGGGTTGATTCCCTTCAACTGAAAGATATTGATCTTGAAGGTATGTTTGCTCAATCCATGAAGGAAGCGAATGAAACCTATGATAAACTTGAGGCTATTCTCAAGGGTCGTCCTCTACCATCATGGAATGCCATTCGTGAAAAGCATGGTGAAAATATTGATGCTGCTCGTGCTGAATATAATTCCCTTCAGGTTGTGAAGGATTTTAACGAAGCTAATTTCCATGTTTGGGGGGATTTCGTAGAAACCTTCTGCAATAGCCGTGAAGAATACGTTGAAAAGTGTAAGAACCAGACTATGGTTCCCTACGCAGTAGTGAAAGACGGTAAGTGGTATCAGAAGGGTGAAATGGGCTGGTGGGGAATGTCAAATGATGAAATGTCACAAGATGAATGGAATAAAAAGTTTTGGGAAATGATTAATTCACTCGATCCTGAAACTGAACTTACATTGCTTGATTGCCATATCTAAAATCTAGTTAGTTGAATTAAAGAAAGCCTTGAGGAATCAAGGCTTTTTTGTTTGACATAAGATAACTTATAATTTAGCATCAATTATAAATTCCCACATAAAGGAGAAAATTATGAAAATAGCATTAAGTGAAAATGGGCATTCAAAAGAGTGGAAACCCTTAAAAGAATTAAATGTTAGTTTTGCTCAAATGGAAGATGGTCCATTTGGTAAAAATTATTATTTTTTAATTTTTGATATTGAAAGTGATATTTCTAAATTATTAGAAAAATTTGCTGAAAGTAAAGAATTAGAATTTTATTTTTTTAAGAATATTTTTTATATAAGTATTGATTCTGAGCCATTTTTATACATGATAGAGGTGTTTGATAAAGATTTAGAAGTTTTTAGACAGCAATTAAATAAGGATAAGAAAGTTCTGATTGCTTTAAGTAATAATGAGGAAATTGAAAGTACATTTTTATATGATATAATTATGTAATGAAATTAGCGAATACAAAAATAGAAGAAAAACGTTCAATTTTGGGATATAAATATAGCATAGTTAAATTTCAACTCTCAAATGAACATATAAAGAATATAAATGACTTAATAGAAGTTTCTGATACTGTTCATCGAATCAATAGTGTTCAAGTTTTCGTGGAAGAAAAAGAAGAACCAAGATATTTAGCAAAAGAAGGAAAAATATTTATTCCTTTAAAATATAGCGAAAATAATAATGATATCTTTACCACATTAAAACAATCTTTTGGTGATAAATTTGAAGAAGTTGTTAATTTTCATGAAATGGGGCATGCTGTTGAAGTTGATAGAAAACCATTAATTAATGGAGAAAAAAACTTTCACCAAATAGATATTAAAAACCACACTAATTTAAATTACTTCTTTAATGGTTCAGCTATACCAAAAAATTTGAATTATTTTTTGATTGAAAATTATAAAGAAGGTTTTGCTGATTGCTATTCTGCTTTTTGTTATTACAAGAAAAATGGAGATATTAGTGTTTTTGATAAAATATCTAAAGCAAGAGAATTAAGTTATAAGCAAATGAAGTTAAATAATGGAGAACAATATATTCATCCTAATTTTAATACTCAAACACCAATATTCTTTCAAAAAATAATAGAAGAATTAAATGATAAAGGAATAGATATCAGGAGTTTACCCTTTACATCTTCAAACGGAGACAATATTGAAAAATTTATAGAACAAGCGAGCATACAAGGTTGTATGAAAGCACTTGTAAGAGAATTAGAAACAAATGATGCATTTTTAAATCATTTTAGAAAAGTGGGGAAAGAGTTTACAGAAGAAAATAATGGTAGATTCAAAATAAATAAATACACAAAATCTATTAAAGAATATACAACTCAAAATAATTTAGATATTAAATCTGTAATAGAACAATTAAATAAAGAAGCAATTTTACCTTATTTTATTGAATTTCAAAAAAGAAGTAATGAACATACAATTTCAAATGATTTTATAAAAGATTTAATAGATAATCCAAAATTAAAACGACAAGTTAATTTTAATCTTGAGATAGCAGACATAAGAGTTTTTAACGAAAATAATATGGAAAGAAACCAACTCATACTACCAACAACTCAAATTGAAAGTAATATTCAAGCAATAAGAAATAAAGCATTAAACAATAATAAAACTATTGGATTAAAAAATAATTAAATTACACAAAAGTTACTTACCCTAAGTATAGTGTTGGGGGACGTTGGACTGGCTATTTTAAGCCTAAGGATGGAGCCATTGGTGTAATTGGAGAACCTGGTGCTTTTGGAAATAAGGCCAAAAAGGGTTGGGTAGATTCCCTTCAACTGAAAGACATTGATCTTGAAGGTATGTTCGAAGCTTCAATCAAGGAGGCGAACGAAACCTACGATAAGATTGAAGCAATTCTCAATGGGCGTCCTCTACCATCTTGGAATGCCATTCGTGAAAAGCATGGTGAAAATATTGATGCTGCTCGTGCTGAATATAATTCCCTTCAGGTTGTGAAGGATTTTAACGAAGCTAATTTCCATGTTTGGGGTGATTTCGTAGAAACCTTCTGTAATAGTCGTGAAGAATATGTAGAAAAGTGCAAGAATCAAACTATGGTTCCTTACGCAGTTGTGAAAGACGGTAAGTGGTATCAGAAGGGTGAAATGGGCTGGTGGGGGATGAGTAATGATGAAATGTCACAAGATGAATGGAATAAGAAGTTTTGGGCAATGATTAATTCTCTTAACCCTGAGACTGAATTAACCCTACTTGATTGCCATATCTAAATATTAACTAGATTCAAATAAGAAGCCTTGAGAAATCAAGGCTTTTTTATATTTTATAAGATTTTTCTTGTTTTTTATGTTCAAGAAATTTTTCCCTTAAATTCATAATATTTTGATTAACATTATGTTTATTATTTAAATTAATTTTAATATTTGGTAAATTATAATTAGATTGTTGAATTGCATAATTTTCAGGAAATTGATTAAGAGTTAATTTGGAAATGTTTTTATCATCAAATTTAACTAAATCATTTTTTGATAGATTGCTTCTATATTCTTGAATAATATCTTTTTGTGATAATTGAGAACATTTATTATCATAATCAAAATATGGTGCATTATTATCTAGAGTATTTGTTGAATTGTATTTACAATAAACAGTTCTAAGGTTGGTTAAATGAGATTCAAATTTATCAAAAAAGTCATTAATTGAACAGTTATGTCTAGTTTTACAAAAATCTTTTAATTCTAGAAGAAATAGATTATTATATTTAGCTTCTTCTTTCATGGTTTTATATACTCCATCTAATGATTCAATTTGAATGATGTGATGAACTGCTTCAAAATTATTTCTTGCAATATTTAAAATATCATCTCTTTTAAAATTATTAATAAAGTTATCTTTAAATTTCTGAATTCCATAAAAATTAAAATATTCTGTAGTAGCAAATTTCCCTTTTAAAATTTGCTCATTATTTATTGATAAATCATAACTATCTTTTATTTCATTTTTATCAAGTTCTCTAAATGTTCTAATTTTTTCAAAAATATCTTTTGAGTCATTTTTTAAATAAGTAACTAAGCCAGAATAACAATCAGCATAAGATTCCATAAGGTTTTGTTGTATAAATCTTTCTACACCATTTGGGATGCTATTGTTTGCTTTGAAAAAATCTTGTGCCTCTATAATTTTTTGGTTATATCCTTCAGTTTTAGTTAAGCAAATATCTCCATATTCTCCAATATTCCAATTACCTACTGATTCTTGTTTCTTTAAAAATTGGTGTTGTGTTTGATGTCCTAATTCATGAGAAATAATAACATCTAATGCATTATTACCATAATGATTATTTGTCTTCTCATAAATTTTTTTGTTTTCAACATTTACAGAAAAATTCCCCGGAATATTAATTGAATTTGTTTGTTTGCTATATTTGCAAATATTAATATTATTTTGATAAATCCTATCAATAGGATAAAAATATAGTTCATTGTTAGATAAAAATTTTAATGTATGATTAACATGAACTCTAGTTTCATTTTTTGAAACTAAATTTTTAAAATACATGATTGTTTTATCTAATAAATTCTTCATAGAATAATTATATCAGATTCAAACATATCTTCAACTATGCTTAAATCAAAATCAAGTTTAGCAATTTTTAATCTTTTATTTTTTACAATTAAACTTTGATTATTTTCAAATTTTTCATGCAATCCAGGCAATTCATAATAAAAATTTTCATTAAAATCAAAAAGAATACTAGATCCCCACATATAAACTTTATGTTCTGTTGAACTATTAAATTTATCCCAAAAATCTTTTTCTTTTGAATCAATAAACATAGTGTCTAAATATGCTAAATCCATATAATAGTTTAAGAATTTACATTCTTTCCCCTTAATTGATTTGCCATTATTTCCACTAAAAAACTTAATAAAATATTCATTGTTTGCTCTTTCAATCTTTGGATATTCATCAATATATTCTTGAGCCATTTGTGCAGATGTTTTCATAATTATTTCCTATCTATTTTTCAAAGTATAGAAAATTTCTAAAATAAATCAAACCTGTATTAAATTACAAAAAATTTACCAACCCTAAGTACTCTGTCGGAGGCCGCTGGACTGGATATTTCAAGCCCAAGGCTGGTGCTGTAGGTCAGCTAGGTCAACCTGGAGCTTTTGGCAATAAGCCAACTGAAGGTTGTGTTGATTCCCTTCAACTGAAAGACATTGATCTTGAAGGTATGTTCGAAGCTTCAATCAAGGAGGCGAACGAAACCTACGATAAGATTGAAGCAATTCTCAAGGGGCGTCCTCTACCATCTTGGAATGCCATTCGTGAAAAGCATGGTGAAAATATTGATGCTGCTCGTGCCGAGTACAATTCCCTACAAGTTGTGAAAGATTTCAATGAGGCAAACTTCCATGTTTGGGGTGATTTCGTAGAAACCTTCTGCAATAGTCGTGAAGAATATGTAGAGAAGTGCAAGAATCAGACTATGGTTCCCTACGCAGTCGTGAAAGATGGTCAGTGGTATCAGAAGGGTGAAATGGGTTGGTGGGGTATGTCAAATGATGAAATGACCCAAGAGGAATGGAATAAGAAGTTTTGGGAGATGATTAATTCTCTTGACCCCGAAACTGAATTAACCCTACTTGATTGTCATATCTAAATTTAGTTGGTTGAATTAGAGAAAGCCTTGAGGAATCAAGGCTTTTTTGTTTAAAGGAATTATTTTGAAAAATTTAATTCTTATGTTAAACTTATAAAGTTTTTAGGAAATTTAATGAAAAATAAAACAAAATTAATAATAAGCTCTTTACTTATAGGTTTGTCTATATCAACAGCAAATGCTGGAGTATTTGGTTTTGTGAAAAAGAATCCAGTTTTAACAGCAGTTGGAGTTGGTGGAGCCTTGTATCTTCAATCTACAATGCATAAAGCAAGAGATTTATCGTACAATCTACCAAAGGTAGAACCATTTTTTCAAGCCAATCCACAAGATTTTAATCCTATTGCTAATTATGTATTAAAAGCATTGGCAAATCCTAATAATAAAAAAGATTATGATAGATATAAAAAATTAGCTGAAATCATGGGGTTAGATAATATTCCACCATATGTAGCTCAAAATAAAAATCAACCAACAGTATTAGAAATCCCAATAGAAGAACAAAATTCTGAAGATTTGGTTTATGAAAATCCAATTCAACAAATTGATAATTCAAATATTATTTCTACACCAATTGGAAATGTTGATATAAACGATTTAAGAGAAGAATTCCCTAATGAACACATTGATTCTTGGGAGGATTATCTTTTTGTTAAAAATTCTTACAATGTAAGAAAATTAGAAAGAGATATGAAACGACTGTATGGAGATAAACCATATTGGTATGCTCCACATCACATTGTGGCATGGGATGATCCTAGAGCAAAAGAATCAAGAGATGTATTGAATTTAGTTGGCATTGATATAAATGCAGGCGAAAATGGTATATATGTACCACAAAAAGAACAATATAGAAAATCTGGTGATAATTCAACAAGACACCCTTTAATCCATACTGATTTATATTATGATACAATTAATCAAAGGTTAAGAGGTTTAAATAATAGGCAAGATGTTATAGATGAAATTGATAGAATTAGAGATTTAATTAAAAAAGATCAATTTCCATATTAAGGTGATATATATGATTAAAGAAGTAGGAATAAAAAGGGGTAATACCAAAACAGGATATGAATATACTTCAATAGAAATGATTTTTTTAAAAGATTTACCTAGTGCAGTAAAAGAGAAAGTTTATTTATTAGATTTTCCTAAATTTTATTTCAATGAAATTAATAAAGTTTCTAAAAAAATTGAAATAAAAATAAAGAATAACGAAAAGATAGCTGATGTAATGCCCATATATATTCATTCTCTATTTTGGTGTGTTAGTAAAAAATTTAAAAATATTTTTGAAGATAAGTTAAAAGGTTATTGGTGGGAAACTAATAATGAAAATTATTTCATTTTTTTATTAGATAATGTGTTAGATTTATTAGATAAAGAAAATACAGAAATTGTTTACTCTAATGATGAAAGACATAATAATATGCCTTGGATGTATAAGTATATTGAAAATGAAGCATTTAAATACAAAGCAGAAAACGAATATGTCTTTACCTTACCTGAATGTTTTGGGGTTAATTTTTGTTCAACAAGATTTGAACAATTAGTTATAGAAAATCATATAACTGGTCTACAGATGTTTAAAGATTTAAATTTTAAGAGAAAAGATAAGTCAGAATTTGATCCATTTAGAAGAAAAAAATATGATGAAGATGGTAATTGTTTAGATTAAGATATAAAGAAAAATTTATTGGATGCTAATCGTTCTGATAAATGGAGAAATGTATTATGACCAAAATTTACAAATTAAAAAGTGATTTGGAAAATTATTCTTATTTTGTTGAAAAATATACACATGTTGATGATGCATTTATTAGAAAATATTGGGAATGGGAAAATATTGATTTAGATACATATCAGCCAGTTAAATATGAATTAGACGCTGCTGGCAATGGTAAAAAAAATTATCAAATGGATATTGCTAGAACAAATGGCTTAATCATATTTAGTGAAAAAGCGATTAATGTTTTAAAAGATATTCTTGAACAAACAGGACAAATAGTTCCTATTATAACAGAAAGTAAAAGAAAAAAATTCTTTGGATTTTATGCTAACAAAAATATTTATGATGACTCAATTATTAATTTTGAAAAATCAGATTGGAGACAAGCTGAAAAAGGCAAAATTATAAGAAAATTAGTATTAAAAACTAATTACCCTAAAGATGATTATTTGTTTGTATTATTTGATGAGCCAATGACTGTTCTTGTAACAGAAAAATTTAAAGAATTAGTAGAGAAAAATGATTTGCAAGGTTTTGAATTTAATGAATATACTGAAATTAAGGTTGAAGATTAAATTACAAAAAATCTACATGCCCTAAGCTAGAGGCGGGAGGTCGCTGGACGGAATATTTCAAGCCAAAGGCTGGTGCTGTTGGTGAGCTTGGACAACTTGGTGTTTTTAACCTATTTGTTACCTATGATAATATGTGTAATGAGATTCTAAATCGTGTAATTTTCTTACAACTAAAACTTTCTCATTTCTGTTTATAACAGAATGGAAATTGTCTCCATAAGCACCTTTAATTGCTTCCTCAACACTATTGTAAAACCAGTAATGTTTTTTTCTTTTTAGCCCCAAGGCTTTGTTTAATTTATTAACAGAATTAAAGTATTGAGCGTGAGTTTTTTTGTAACAACTTGGAGTCAACCAATAACGAGTGGTTTTAACTTTTTCCCAACTATTTTTATCCCAATCAAAAACTTCTCTTATAAAATTATTTTTTGCCCAATAGCTATCTAACTCATAGATCTCTACTATGAATAATACATTTTTCTTTGTTTGATGTAGCATTTTTATCTCCTTTTAGTGTGCTACATCGAAAACTCTTCACTTCTTTCATTAAAATAAACATAATTTTTCCTTAATATTTTTTTAATTGTACTCTAGAATCAAAATTCTTGTCAATCTTTCTTATAACTCTTTATTAAAAGTTATTTGAAATACTTGCTAAAAATCATTTTATTTTTATATATAAAAAATAACAATAACAATAAAATGATTTACAAAATAGATAGTAATAGTCCAATAGAAAAAATTAACAAAGATTTTTTAAGAGCTTGCACTGTTGGTGATTTAGAAAAAGTTATTTTTCTGCTAAATTCTCCACATATACCTATTAGGGCAAATATACATTATCAAGATGATGATTGCCTAATCAGAGCTTGTGAACATGGTCATACTCACATTGTTAAATATTTACTAACTTCACTTGATTTAGATGAGCATGTAGACATATCATTGTATAACTATTTAGGATTTGTTATTGCTTGTGAAAACAATCAGTTAGAGTTAGTCAAATACTTTCTGACTGAATTTACATTTTCTCAGAAAATTGATGTTGAAACTTATAGTGGAATTGCATTTGTTGAAATTGCTAAAAGAGGTCATTTAGAAATTGTAAAATTTTTATTTTCTGAATATGAATTTAGACAAGATATTACAGAAAAAAGTTTAGATATTTGTTTTTATAATGCCTGTATACATAAAAATTATGACATTGTTAGTTATTTTATTTATGTTTTAAACTATCCTGAAGAAAAAATTTTACATTATTTAGATGAAAATCCAAATAATGAAATTTATTTAATTTTAGAAAAAAGAAAAGTTAATCACCAATTAAATTCAAACTTAAATTCAAAAAATGAAGAAAGCATAGAATTAATTAAAATTTAAATCACCATAATAATTTTATTTATTGCTTTTAAAACCAATTTTATCTTCAATAAAAATAACGTTGTTTATGAAAAGTATCATCAAAAATAATGTTTACTTTTTATATATTGCATGTAAAATAATAAAAATTAATAACCAATATTTTAAAGCTCTCATGAAACCTTGGATTCAAAATATATCTAAAACAAATATTAGAACTGGAACCCATTCTGACCCAGGTGCCAATTCTATGCTTATTCAAATTTGTGACCCACCAGGAGATTTCCCAACACCAAAATTTAAATTTAAGGAAATTTATCAATTTGACTTTTTAGATATTGAAGCAGATGGAATGAGCAACAATGGCTTAGGGGAAATGGAAGATATGAGTGAGTTTGCCATTACTGATGAACAAGCCAAATCAATTGCTCAAGCACTTCAAAAAGCTCTTGAAAACAACATGAATGTGATTGTTCACTGCCATGCTGGTGTTTGCAGAAGTGGTGCTGTTGTTGAAGTTGGAATTTTAATGGGATTTGAAGACACTCAGACTTATAGAAGTCCAAATGCTTTGGTTAAAAATAAGATTCTTGAACACTTAGACTTACCCAAAGAAAACCTATCTAATCTTAGAATTTGGGAAAGTCCAAAAGAAAAAATAAAAGAATTGGCAAAAGAACGTTATGAACATAGAAAAAATAAAAAACAATAAGCACAATTCAAATTTGTATGTTATAATTTATTCTTTACAAACATTTATAAGGAGCTTTTTTTATGCATAAGATTTTTACATTTATTTTTGCAATCCTTGTCACTCTATCTATGACAGGTTGCGGATATAACACTATTCAACAAATGGACGAAGAAGTTTCTGCTACTTGGTCTGAAGTTCTGAACCAATATCAACGACGCTCTGACCTTGTGCCACAACTTGTTCAAGTAGTTAAAGGATACGCATCTCATGAAAAAGAAGTTTTAACTGCCGTAACAGAAGCTCGCTCAAAAGTAAGCTCAATCACAATGACCCCGGAATCTCTTAAAGATCCTAAGGCTATGGAAGCTTTCTCAAAGGTTCAATCTGAAATGAGTTCAGCACTTTCACGACTTATGATGGTTTCTGAACGCTATCCCGACCTTAAGGCAAACGAACAATTCCGTGATCTGCAATCACAAATTGAAGGAACTGAAAATCGCATTACAGTCGCTCGTAATCGTCACATTGAAGCTATTAAGGGTTATAATCTTGTCATTCGCAAATTCCCTAGCAACCTAACTGCTAAGTTCTTTGATTACACCACAAAAGAACAGCTTAAAGTAGAAAACGAAGCTACTATTAAGAAGGCTCCTGAAATCAACTTTTCTAAGTAAAGAAACCAACAATGAGAATGCTTCATTATTTCATAGGATTTGTAATGGCATTTTTTGCCATTACAGTCTATGCCAACAATGCTCAAGATCCAGAAATCCCCACTCCTATGGTTTCAGCACCAAAACCAATTAGTGAAAAAGATTATGTATCTCCATTTGTAAATAAGTCTAGTGAAAAAATTGAATCAGAACATATTGTTCAATTTATCACTCAAGCGAAAATTCAAAGTGGAATTGATATTGCTGTTTTAGTTGTTGATAGCACAAAACCAGAAACCATTGAACAGTTCTCTATCAAAACTGCTGAATCTTGGAAAGTTGGCGAGAAGAAAAAGGATAATGGTATTCTTGTTATTATTGCTACAAAAGACAGGAAATCAAGAATTGAAGTTGGCTATGGACTAGAAGGTGTTATTACTGATGCCATTTCAACAAGAATTCTCTCTGAATATGCAAATCCATTTTTTAAGAACAATGATTTTAAAGGCGGCATCTTAGAGATTATTGGTAAACTTAAAAATGTAAAGGATGGGAAAAAAGTAACTGATCCAATTGTTTTTAAGGCAGACAATACTGTAGTACAGAAATCTTACTCCACAGGTTCTAGTGGTTCTAGTGGCTTTGGAAATGTTATTTCAGATGTAGCTTCTTCTGATGCTGGCGGTGAAATTATTGCTGTTCTTATAATTATTGGTCTTATTGTTGCCCTCTTCTCCTATAAATTTGGATGGGTTGTTTTCTTGGCTATTGTTGCTGGTTCTATCTTTTATTTTGTTGGAAACAAACTTCCATTTATTGTTCGTGGAATTTTAGGTGGTGCGTTTGTAGGTGGCATAGCTTCTTTTTGGCTTAGTGGATGGGATTTAGTCGCCATTATTGCCGCTGGAGCAATAACTTCTATGATTAGCATCATAAATATTCTTTGGTTATTGTTTAGCATTCTTTCCAGCATAAGAGGTGGTGGTTCATCAGGTGGTTCACGTGGTGGATCTTCTGGCGGTGGCGGCGGTGGCGGCAGATTTGGTGGCGGTGGAGGTTCAAGCGGTTGGTAAAACAACACTAGCAATCAACTAAAGGCACAATGTGCCTTTTTTGTTTAGTTTTTTAAGTTCTTGCTTAAATTTAAAAATGTATTATTCTAAAAAATAAACAGTACATTATAATGAAGACATCATATGCATATAGAAAATTATGAGATAATTCAAAATCAAACAGGCAATATGTTAGCTATTAACTATAACCCTGAATTAGACCTTCAAAAAATCAAAGAAGTTTATATTGGAAAAATGTTAAACATTAAAACCCATGATGGTCTTTTAATTACACTTCCCAAAATGTCTGATGAAATCGCAAAACAAATAAAAAAAGCACGCAAAATATTAATAGTTAGTTTTGATAAAAACAAAATAGTTGATGCCGTTGAGGTTAAAGTCTTACTTTAATTAACTCAAGCTCCTTAATTTGATTTAATTTATATAAACCATATAATATTTATAAGTTTGAATTTTTAAAAATAATGGCAGTTACTCAAGAACATATAGACGAAGCAATGAACACTTTTGGAACATCCAAAAGCTCAACTTTTATTAATAAATTGGTTAAACACGGCATTTCTCATGGTGATTTTGAGTACATTAATGACCCAAAGTTACTTACTTTAGCAATTAGGGCAAACGATGGAGAAGCGATTACTGCTTTATTAGTATCTGGTTGTGAATTAAATCAACAAAATATTGATTATGCTACAAATTATGCAACCTATGGCGGAAGACCTCCATTTGCTTATGATGCAATTTCTAGTTGGATAAAAATCAATGAATTAATATCAGAAGCGGAAAAACTAAACAGAAGCTATATTGTTTTAGCAACTCCAACAATGGCAGAAGAAAACAAAAAAGTAGTCCAAACACAAAAAAACTTACCACCTGATGCACTAATTCCATTCTATCATGGCACCAAAGGACAAGTTAGCGAAAGTAGCTTATCCTTTATATCTCAAATTTCCGAAAGTGGCTATTACGAAGAAAGAAGTGGACCAGGTTTAAAATGCGTTAGTGCTGAAGGAGGATTTTGGTATGGAACAGGATTTAAAATTGAAATACCTAGAAAACTTGTTCAATTTTATGGAGAAGATAATCCACAAGCTGTTGTTAAAATAGAAGAAGATGGCATTACTCATGTTTTAAAAACTAATAAACAATTAAGATTTGATGAATTTAAAACTACATTTTTAGTTAATATTCATCCAGTTTTTATGGTTAAAACTCCAGATTATAAAATACCATCAACTTATTTTCCTAATGAAGAAGGTAACTTTGATGCCACATTTCATGAATTATCACCATCTGTAAAACCTTTAATTTCAGACATTATTAGAAAAATGAATGTCCATGAAAACAAAAGAGTGAACCAAATTGAGGATAATAAAGATGAAGGATTTAAAGCTATAAACTCACAAGATGTTTCTTCTAAGATTTTAGAACTAAAATTAAAACATCTTAATTCAAGTCAAACTAACAAATTAACACCTTAATAATTTAATGTTTTAATTTCATAATGTTTTTTGCAGCACTATATCCCCACCATGAAGCTTCTTCAAAGATGGATATACTACTTATGTCAGAATGGGCAAAATATATTCCATTTTTCTCTATTTTTCTCATTTCATTAATCAATTTATTTCTCCTACTTTTAAAACCAACCTCTGGAAAACTCATAGCATGAGCCCTTATGTTAACTTCTACAGAAGATATTAAATTAAATACTTTTTCCCCATAAGCATGAATTAAATCTTTCATTGCCAAGTCCAAATATTCTTCTTTAGACATTTTTAAAAGATTTCTCCTCGCATCTTTTAAGTTATCAGAAGGCATACAGAAATAAGTTGTAAGAACTTTGTTTTCCATAGATATATCTAAACCTAGATTATCAGAGTAAATATAACCTAAATTATCAGACTCTTGTATGATATTATCATATGCTATATCACAACCTTGATAAATATCTGTAGGCAACTCTTTAAATAAAAAATTAGAAACCACCCAAATCGCATGATTTGGAATTAATTCTTTTGAAATTATTGTTTCTTTAAATAGATAATTAATCATATGTAAAGGGGTAGATAAAATTAACTTTTCAGCCTTTATTTTTTTTGCTACACCATTATTTTCAATCACCAATAATTCCTTATCTTTATTGATATTCAAAACTGATCCATCAATTATTTCTACTTTATTTTTTATATAGTCAAAAATCTTTTTTGATAAAAAAGCATTACCATTCTTCCAAGTCATAATAGTTTCATGCTTCATGTTTTTACACTCACCCGTCCTACCAGCAAAATAATGAATTCCTGCCCATGCTGAAGTTTTTTCTATATCTACACCATAATCATCTTTACAACAATAATTTAAATGTTCTTCTAAAACCTTATCTTTAAAATTATTCTTAATTAACCAATCCTTAAAAGAAATAGAATCCAATTCATCCAAATCAGAAGAGCTAAAAACTGATGGTATAGAAAAAAGTTTTTTATTGTCTTTGCCAATTTTATTTTTATATTTTTCTATTTCAGCAAAAAATTTTTCTACAACTTCATTTTTCTGATAAATTCCCTCATGCCACTCTTTATTGAAAAGAACTCTTTCCATTGGTGAAGTTACTAAATATTCATCATTATAAGTTGGTTCTTTTGTATCATGCCCATCTGTGATTATATTGAAAAATTTTAATATTTCTTTCGTATGATATGTTTCTTCATTTTGAATTGGTAGGTAATGAGCACCAGTTGGATAAAATTTATTATTTATTTCTATATCAGAACTATTCCCAAATTTTTCTGGACCTAAAATCATCCCAATTTTACCACTGTAACCCCCTGAAACAAGCTTCCATGCTGCTGTTAATGCTGCGATACCAGAACCGATAATCAAAACATCAAAAATCCCACCCATTTCAATATTTTCTGGTTGAAATTTGGCATCTCTTATGGCATGACCTTGTTTCATGCCAACATAATTTAGATTTGCTTTAATATCTTTTTTAGTGACAGCCTTAAATACTTCCTTAGCTCCTAATGTCACAGGAATAAGAGCAAGTATTTTCAACAAATCACGTCTATTCATTATCTTGCCTCAGACCAATCTTTATTGAATCTTTCAACTAAATTTTGATTATTTAAGTTATTGGGTTCTAAGTCTAATTGTTTCATATCTGGTGGGAATAAAAATAATTCTTGCATAACTCTATTATTCATAAACTTATATTGACTTTCGTTTTTCACTACAGGAATTTTAAAATTTTGTTTTGAAACAACAAAAAATCCCCAATCACCAAAAGAAGGCACGTAAACATGGTAAGGATAAACATTCATATCTGTTGCCCTTATTGTAGAATAAACAGTCCAATAGGCATTAGGACCATAATATGGAGAAGTTGCTTGAATAGCCATCAACCCTTTTTCAGATAATCTTCTTTTTAATAAACTATAAAATTTTGTTGTGTATAATTTACCTAGTGCATAATTTGATGGATCTGGAAAATCTACATAAATTAAATCAAAAAACTCTTCACTTGACTCAACCCACAAAGAAGCATCTTGATTAACAACTTTCATTTTTGGATGATTAAGAGAATTATCGTTAATTTCTTTTAGTAATTCATTTGTTTTGAAAGATTCAGTCATTGCTGGATCTAAATCTACTAATGTTATTTTCTCTACCCCCTTGTTTTTTAAAATTTCTCTAGCAGCCAAACCATCACCACCACCTAGAATCAACACATTTTTGGGGTTAGGATGTGCCAACAATATTGGAAGCACTAAAGATTCATGATATCTGTGTTCATCTTTCGTAGAAAACTGTAAGTTCCCATTAATATACAATCTAATATCTGATTTATATTTTGTTACTAACAATTTCTGATATTTTGTATGTTTTGAGTAAATAACTTCATCACCATAAATTTTCTTTTCAGAATAACCTGTAATTGTTTCAGCATATACAAATAAAATACCCAATAAGAAATTAGATAATAATATCACAATATATTTTATATTTTTTTTCCTGGCACTTTCATCTGAAATAAAGTAAACACCAAAAAGTCCTATCGCCAAATTAGAAAATCCAAAAATAATAGCTGTTTTCTGTATGCCTAAATAAGGCATAAAAACTATAGGGAACAATAATGATACGACTAAAGCTCCTAAGTAATCTAAACTTAATACATTACTTAGCATGTTCTTAAGTTCTTGACCATTCTTAAACAGTATTCTCATCACAATTGGAATCTCCATTCCAACCATAATTCCTATGCTAAACACTAATCCATATAAAGAAACCCTAAAAGATAATGGAAAATAGAAAAACACTAGCATTAGAAGAAAGGCACTTAAACCACCAATTATTCCTATTGCTATTTCAATATTTATAAAATTGTCAATTAGATTTTCATCTTTTATGAATTTTGAAATTCCAGCACCAACTCCCATAGCAAATAAGTAAAAACCTATTATTGTTGAGAATTGCAAAATAGAATCCCCAAGCAAATAACTGCTCAAAGCACTCATGATTAATTCGTAGGCCAAACCGCAAGAGGCAACTACGAATACTGAAAAAACTAATATTTTTCTATCTAATTTTTGTTTCATTCTTACATATTATAAATAAAGCAAAATATTGTCAAACAAAAAAATCCTATATTTATTGACTTTATTAAAAAAAAGATAATAATAAACTAATTATTTATTTAGGGAATATATGTTTACAACCGAAGTCATTTTAACCCATCTTTTTAATATTAAAAATTATGTTTTTCACTTTATAATAGGATTAATTTTATTTGTTGGATTTTTAAAAACATATATATATTTTACACCTTATGATGAGCTAGAACTTATCAAAAAAGGAAATACCGCAGTTGCTTGGGTCTTAGGCGGAACAATTCTTGGATACAGTATTAACTTGGCTTTCGCCATCCTTTATTCCTATAGCCCACTACAACTATTTTTGTATGGCATATTCTCTGGTTTATTACAATTAATTTCTTACAAAATAGCTGAAAAGATGTTAAGTAAACTACATTCTGAAATCAGAGATAACAACAATATTGCTGCGGGCATGCTATTTGGAGCATTCGCTGTTTGCTTAGGCATTTTAAATGGTGCAAGCGCTTACTAAAAACAACTCAACTAGGAGAAAATATGAGTATTCTTAATTTTATTAAAAAACAATTTATTGATGTCATTGAAATGCCAGAAATGGATTCTGAAATATTGGTTAAAAAATATCCAATGCAAGACCAAGAAATTCAATATGGAGCACAATTAGTTGTTCGTGAATCACAAATGGCTGTGTTCGTCAACGAAGGCAAACTTGCTGACGTGTTTGGACCAGGTACCTATAAACTTACAACAAACACTATTCCACTTTTAACTAACCTAAAGAATTGGGACAAATTATTTCAATCCCCATTTAAATCTGATGTTTACTTTTTAAGCTCAAGAGTTCAAATTAATGCTGGATGGGGCACACCACAAGCAATCAGCATTAGGGACAAAGATTTTGGGATTATTCGTGTGAGAGCTTTTGGACAATACAATTATCAAATTGACAATCCAGGTGAATTCTTTAAAACAATCAGTGGCACAACCGACGAATACACTAAAGGGCAATTAGAAGCACAATTAAAAAATGTGGTTGTTTCCAGCTTCGCAAACTTCTTAGCACAATCTGGTGTTCCATTTTTAGATATGGCAGCAAATCAGGGTGCTTTAGCAGAAAAGATAAAAGAACAACTAACTGAATCATTTAAAAAATATGGTGTAAAAATCCATGAGTTTTTAATTAACAATTTAAACTTACCAGAAGATATTCAGAAAGCATTTGACCAAAAAGCTTCTATGGGTGTTATTGGAGACATGGGTAAATTCACTCAATATCAAGCAGCCTCTAGCATTCCTTTAGCTGCTTCTAATGAAGGTGGAATCGCTGGGGTTGGTGCCTCTATGGGCGCTGGATTAGTAATGGGACAAATCATGCAACAAGCGATGACTCAATCACAGCAACCTCAACAGCAACCAGTTAATGTTCCAAATTTAGAAGAAGACATTGAAGCAAAGCTTACAAAGGCAAAAGGCTTATTGGACAAAGGACTCATTTCAGAACAAGACTATCAAAAACTTAAAACTGATTTACTTTCCAAATTACTTTAACACTAATATAGCATGAGTCTTTTCCAAAAAATAACTTGTCATGGATGTGGTGCTCCTGTTGAGTTTAAAACCACATCCTCTATTGTTGCTGTTTGCCCATACTGCTCCACTGTAGTTGCAAAAAGCCAAGAAGATATAGAATCTTATTCTAAAAAATCCTCTATTATTCAGGATTTCTCTAAGATTCAAATTGGAACTACAGGAAGATTTAAGACTCACAACTTTAGTGTTATAGGAAGAATACAAATCAAATACTATTATGGCTTTTGGAATGAATGGTATATTTTATTTGATAATGGATTGACAGGTTGGCTTTCTGATGTTTTGGACGAGTATATTGTCACTATTGAGACTAGTTCTGAAAACAAGAACATTCTTAAAGAACTGTGGGATTTAAATTTTTCAGACTTAAATTTTGAAAATCAAAACAACAAGTTATCTGTTCCAGTAGTTTTTGATAATGTAGAAATAGGTAAAAATTACTTTTTTAACAATACCGCATTTTTTTGCCAAGATATTTCAATTGGTGAAATAATTGGTGCTCAAGGTGAAATTGGTTTTGATATTAAAAAACACTCTTCATTTAAAGCAATTGATTTTAAAAAAGAAAATAAATTTATTACAGCAGATTATAGTGAAGAAAATAATCCACCAATTATTTATATTGGTGAAAGCCTTAATGAAGCTGAATTATTATTTAGCAACACTAGAAGTCTAGATGAAATAAATAATTCTAATGGGGCTTACAAAGGAAAATTAACAAGCTTGAAATGCCCAAATTGTGGCTCTTCAAACCCAAAAGTTAATGGTGTCAGCAACACTTTATTTTGTATATCTTGTAATTCAAAAATTGATATTTCAACCAATACTGCTGAAATTTTAATTAAAACCAACTCTATTGATGGCGGTAAAAACGAACAAGAATACAAAACAACCTTAAAATGTGGAGATAAAGGTGTTATACAAGGAAAAAAATATCTTGTCATAGGTGTTGTATTAAAAGAAAATCCAAATTATCCAGATTACCAATGGACTGAATACCTTCTTTACCAAGCTGGTGGTAGCGGAACCTACATTTGGTTAATTGAAGACCGTTCTGACATTAATGCTGATTGGAAAATATCAAAATCTATAATTGATCTACCAAATGACAATTTATCATCATTAACTTATAAAACTCAAAAATATAATACTGATGAGGAATCAATATACTCTGGCAAGACTTTAGCCGTTTGGGGAGCTTTTAATTGGGAAATTAATGTTAACGATATTATTAATGTCGTTGATTATTATTCAGCAAACAAAAAAACATGTATTAGTAAAGAAATAATTTCTACAAATACTCACAAAGAAATTTCTTACAGCTATTTAGTAGACATACCTAAACAAGATATTTATGATACTTTTAAAGTTAAATCTGAAAATGTTCATGTTCATCATTATGAATCAGAAGAAGAGGAAAAATCTTCTGAAGATATGCCCAATTTCTTTAACAGTTTTTATTTTATTTCTCTTTGGGTTTTACTGATTATTTTCTCACCTATAATGTCTATTATAATAATAAGTGGCATTATATCTTTAGTTTGCTGGTTTATTGAAAAAGGTATCAATTTTAAAGATGCTGAAGGCAGGGAAGATGCTAATAAAAAATTTAAAAAATTGAGTGCAAGAATCATGTTTGTTGTATTTTTAATATTTTTCTTTTTATTTTCCCCTAAAGACAACAACTCATCAAGTTCTAGTCGTTCTAGCTCAGGAAGTAGTTATGGGAGTGGACATAAATGAGTGGAAAACATTATATTTTGGATTTATATGAAGTTCCAATTCATTTATTAAGAGACAATGATTTTATTGAAAAAACCATCAAAGAAGCAGCAATAGTTGCAAACGCAACTATTCTCAATTCTTACTTTCATAAATTTGGAGGTGCTGGTGGCGTTACTGGTGTTTTAGCTTTAGCAGAATCTCACATCAGTATTCACACATGGCCAGAAAATCAATTTGCCAGCATTGATGCTTTTATGTGTGGAAAGTCAAACCCCTTACTTGCTTGTCAATTTATGATTCAGTCATTTTTAACATCTAATTTCAAATTAAACCTAATTGAACGTGGAAATTTAATCAATACTAAATCTTTTTAAAACTCAGCAATAAATATGAAATCAAATAATCAACTTGAAAATAAAAATAAAGAAATGAAAATTATATTTTTTTTTTATATCTTTTTTTATTTTAATTTTTTTCATTTTTGTAATCTCTGTTGGATCTTTATCTAAAAAAAATAAAATTTATACACAAAATAACATTCAATCTTGCTTAAACAAGCATAATAATAAACTTATTTGGAAGTCTGGATTTATTCAAAACTTTCAAGAGACAAGTTATTTATTAAAAACAGAACAAAATAATAAAGAAAATTGGCTTACCCTAACAAATACAACTTGTTATATATCACATAAATCTAGAACAAACGATAACAGTTGTTTTACTAATAATAATAATTTTATGAGAAAAATACGAAATGCCTCAATAAATAATATAAAAGTTGATGTGGGATATTGTGAACACCATCCAATTCAAATTAAAATAAATGGTGATACTTATTGGTTTCCATTAACAAATAACCCTGGTCAATTAGTTCAATAATTATTAATGTTGATTTTTTATTGAATTATAATATTTATTTAAACTTAAACTAAAAGAAAAATGTATGAGAATTATTGCTTTAGATTGTGACGATGTTTTAACTGATTATAATAAAAGATGGGGTGAACTTTATGCTGAATTCTTTGAATTAGAACTTCTGCCTATTGTTAACCCCAATGCTCATTATAACACTGATAGATTTGGGATTACTTGGAATAACCGAGAAAAAGAAAAGATTGCTTTTGAAAGTTATTTCAATCAAAATGGTTGGTCTAGCATGGAAGCATTAGATGGTGCTGCTGAAGCCACCCATATGCTTAAAGATATGGGTTACAAAATTTTTGTTGTAACCCGAATGCCCAAACATGCTGAAAATGACAGAACTGAAAACTTAAATAATTTGGGTATCCAGTTTGATGCTGTTATAGGAGCAGGACATGCAAAACACAGATTGCATAATCCCAAAAAAGAATATATTAATGCTTTGGAGCCAGAGTATTTTGTAGATGACTTAATGGATAACTTTCATGAAATTTCTGAAAATGTTAAGCTTGTATGGCTAGACCTACAAAGAGAACCAACACCTAATTCTCACCTTTTTGAACACATAAAAGTTCATGAAAAACACCCCAATTTATTGAATTTCGTTAAAAAAATATATCAAAATTAACTAATTGTCTTATCTATTGTTTTGTGCTAGAATTCCAAATAATATATGATTAATTAATAACTTTATTTTTTAGACTATCACAAATTTTTATAGGAAAAAATCAATGGATATTGAAAACCATTTTTTTGTTGATGCAAAAAAATATAAAAACATCGAAGCAAATTTTACAAAAACAAGAAATTTACTCAAAAACCTCCCTGGTTTTTTGTATCAATATCAGTTATTTGAAAATGGAACTAGCTTTTTCCCCTTCCTAAGTTCGGGAGTTGAAGAAGTTTATGGTTATTCTTTAGATGAAATTTCAAAAAAACCAAGCATTATGTGGGACATTATTCATCCTGAAGATTTTCTAAAAGTTACAGAAACAACAATTAAATCTTCTGAAACAATGTGTCTTTGGTTCCAGAGATTTAGAATAATTAATCCAACCAAAGGAATTCGTTGGGTGGAAGGTCGTGCAACCCCACAACAGATGCCCGATGGCTCTGTTCTTTGGTCAGGATATATTAACGATGATACTGAACTTCAAAAAAGCAAAGAAGAAGCAGAACTAGCAACTTATGTTTATAATAATAGCCAAGAAGGTATCATTATCGCAGATAAAAATTGGAGAGTAAAAACCATTAATCCTGCTTTTTTGGATATGACAGGATTTGAAAAAAATGAAGTTGCAAATAAAAGGTTTAATCTTTTTTGCAAAGAATTTATTTCTAAAGCCTTTCTTCTTAAACTTAAAAAAGAGATTATATTAAATGGAAAATGGCACGGAGAGGTGTCTTTTAAGAAAAAAGATAAAACAACTTTTGAAATGTTGCTCTCAATAGACTCTGTTAAGATAAAAGATACCAATCAAATCAGTCATTATGTGGTGGTTGTAACTGATATTAGTCCAATTAAAGAACATCAGAAAAAACTTGAATTGTTGGCAAATTATGACCCATTAACCAATCTCCCCAACAGAAGACTTTTGTCAGAAAAATTAGAAAACTCTTTGGAACATTCTAATAAAATTAATCAAAAATTAGCTCTTTGTTTTATTGACTTGGACAACTTCAAACCAATTAATGATAAATATGGTCACGATGTCGGTGATGAATTCTTACGAAAATTAGCCAAATCTTTTTTAGATTCTGTTCGACCACACGATACTGTTTCTAGAATCGGTGGAGATGAATTTATCATTATTTTAAATAATATTGACACATCAACACAACTTCAAAGCATGTTAGAAAGATTCAGCGATATTTGCTCTGCCCCTTACAAAATTGGAAACCTTACTGTTCAAGCATCAGCTAGTATTGGTGTTGTGGTTTATCCCACTGTAAAAGGCAGTGCTGATGAATTACTTCGGTTTGCTGATCAATCCATGTATAAAGCAAAGCAGCAAGGACGCAAGCGCTATGTTTTCTTTGACCAAGAGCAAGAAAACGAATCTTTAAATAGATATCTTCAAGTTGAGAACTTTAAAAATGCTTTGAAAAATGGAGAAATTTGTCTTTGGTTTCAACCAAAGTTTGATTTGCCCAACAACCAAATTTCTGGAGTAGAGGCTCTTGTTCGCTGGAAAACCAAAGATAAAATTATTCCTGCTCAAGATTTTGTAAATATTATGATTGGCAATGGCTTAGACCAAGAATTGGGACATTTTGTTTTAGAAAATGCACTAAAAACTCAAGAATTGTGGAAAAAACATAATATTAAACTTCCTATCAGTATTAATATTTCACCAGAACATATATTAAATGATCATTTTAAAGAAGAGCTACATAATTTACTTGAAAAATATAACACTGATCCAGATCAAGTAATTATTGAAATTTTGGAAACTACAAAAATTTCAGATTTTGAAATAGTAATTCAAAGACTCAAATCTTGCAAAGAACTAGGAGTTTCCTTTTCTTTAGATGACTTTGGGACAGGATATTCCTCCCTAGGATATCTTAGGACATTGCCTGTTGATGAAGTAAAAATTGATAAGAGTTTTATTCTTTCTATGCTGACCAAAAAAGAAGACCAAATGATAGTAAAAGGTATCATTGAACTCTCTCATGCCCTAGGAAGAACCGTAGTGGCTGAAGGGGTTGAAACAAAAGAACACATTAAAATTCTTCATGAAATGGGAATCGATATAGTTCAAGGATATGAAATCGCAAAGCCAATGGATTCAGATTCATTGATTGATTGGATTAAAGAGCAATCACTAGTTTGACTCTAATATATCCCAAGGACAAAAAAAGGACACTTAAAATCATTAAAATCATTAAAATCATTGACGGAGTTAATAAATAGTTCTATGCTTGTTAAGCAAATGAAATAGTTTGTTTGCACAAGTGATTAATTCACAAGGAGATAAATATCATGAAAACAGATGCCAATCCACAAAACAAAATAAATGAAGATTTTTCAAAAGTTCAAGAAAAACAACATCTTGATAATCAAGAACTTCACAAGAATCTTTTTTCTGAAAATTCTTTCTATAGATTTGAAGATCGTAGAGTTAATGAAAGAATAAATTCAGGAAGAAGACAGATGGATTTACTTAATTATCAATATTACTAATAAATTCAAAAGCCCCAATTTTGGGGCTTTAATTTTTTCAAGAGCAGTCTTTTTTTGATATTAAAATTTCAGTTAGCTTTTTATTATCTTTTAATAAATAAGTATACTTAACACTCATATCTAATGAGAACACTACTTTTAAATTACTTCCACAAAGCATTCCTGATGTTTGATTTTTTAAGCCATTATTAATATTACTTAATTCTTCTTTACTCATTCCTGCTAAAACTTTACTCATTTTTTCATCAGTAATGGATGCTGTATAGTGAATAACACTTGAAGCATAATTTACACCAATTAATGTTGTATATGGATCAATCTTCATCGGTAAAGATGCCTTTACTGCTCCAGCAGCCACTTGACCAAAACCATCTCTAAACTTTTGCTTTTCTGCTGGATTGTTAATAGCATTATATTGAGCTTCTACAGTTTTTACTGTTGAAGAAAAATCAGAACTATTGAGTTGTTTTAACATTTCTTCTTTGTTAGCTTCTTTAGCGGCCATGACATTGAATGAAGTTAATGCGAACAATATAGATAATACAATTTTTGTTTTTTTCATTTATTTTCCTTTTTCTTTTTCTTTTTATGCTATCAATTTAAATTATTAAATCAAATTATTCTGCTGTTAAAAACAAATTTATTTTTTTAACCTTTAAATTAAATCTATCTTCAAAATGCCTAAATTCTATTTTTTTTGCCAAATCATTAAAATCTTTAATTTTAGACTTCTTTAAGATTTCTAAAAAATCATTTAATAAATTTTGATCCAAGTACAATGCTGCTAACAACAACTCAAAACCTTCAAATAAAAATAATTCACATAAATGCTTTAACTCTCTACCTTTCCAAAAATGCTCTGTCTTTTTCCAATTTTCCCAAAAAATAGGATCTACATTTAAATTTTCATCAATATATTTAATTGGAAAACAATTAAATCTTCCTAATTCGTTTAAATACAAAACATGAACTTCTGTTGTATTTATGCCCCATTTTTTAAAATATTTTTCATATTTACTTTGAAAGTTATGTAGAAATTTTGATACTTTGTATTTTTCTTTTTCTTTTTCAAAATCGTATTTTGGATTTTCTATGTCTAATAACTCATCATTATTTTTGGTTTGATTAAAAAAAACTTCAAAAACACCATAACAATCTTCAGATACTTTTGTAGCAAATTCTTTAATTTTACTCTCTTCTTTATCTTCTAGCTTTAATCCAAAGTTCTCACAAAGAAAAAGTAAACTTTCAATTTTTAGAATTTCTTTGTAGTATCCATCTTCCCATTCATGAGAATTTTTGAAAATTTCGTTGATATTGTTGTTTGTGTTTTCCATGTCACTTCTCCTATTAAATATGGCAGCAACACGTCAAAAATAAAATGACGCTTTAGCATTTATTTTAATTCGCTGCAATTTGCCTAGTTAAATCACGAATACTTATATTTTTAGCAAAAAAACATTAAAAGTAAATATTAATTTTATATTTAAAATTTCTAAATAAATTATTTAAGTTTTTTTAATTGATTTTAATTTCATTATTAATATATATGTTGCCAAAACTAAAGTTATCGCATTGGCTATAATGACAGGCATAGATTTAATGATTAATCCATATCCTAACCATAAAGCAACACCAAAACAAAATATTGCATACATTGATGTTGATATGGAAGATGTATCCTTGGTTTTATGTATTTGAAAAACTTGTGGAACAAAAGATATGGTTGTCAAAATAGCGGCAACATATCCTATAAATACTTCTAAATTCATTTAATTCTTTCACTTTAAATGATTATTTAATCAACTTATTTTTAAAAAATCAATCATATTTATTTTTAATTAAAGCTTGCACCCATATCTTTCCAGAATTCCCATCTGAAACTGAAACACCACCAATAGGAATCCATCCTTCTTTAATATGATTTTTAACATCTTTTTCCAACTGAATAACACTAGGGGACCACACTATTTTGTATTCCATTATTCTTCTCTTAAAAATATTGATTTTTTCTACACTAAAAAATAAAACAAATCAATACAAAATTTGCTTTATTTTGTTTTTCTTATATATTCATTCAAAAATTAGGAGAACAAAATGGCTGATATGGACGATTTTTTAGGTAAAGTTGTCGTTGATTCAATTAATGATGCTAACAAATTTAGCACTCAAATGGATGGATTAAAATTAATTGGACAGAGACAGGTTAATATCGCACAACAAGAGCAAATTAGCAATGATAGAAGATATATTAGACAACTTGAAGATGAAATTCGCAGCCTAAAATCAAAACTCAATGCTTCTGAAAAAAAAGCCAATGCAGCAGACTCTGGACCATCTAATGGTTGGGCAAGAATACAACATTGGGATGGTGTTTACTATAGAGATCAATCTATGGAAGGCTATAAGAAAGAAGTTAAAAGGTTACAATCAGATATATTATCACTCAACTTCTCACTTATATTTAAAGAAATAAATTTAGGTGAAAATTTAAATCATATAGATTTATTATCTAAATATATGGATGTTCCAAAAGAACTAATTCACTCAACAAGAAGAATTGGTGTTGTTAAGTATCTCTATGAAAACAAAAACAAAGATTTTTTAAATCAAATTGCGCAAAGAGAAAATTATCAAGTTGGTTTCTTTGTGAATAAAAAAAGTGACATGTTTGATTTGATTAATTTTAATCAATGGTATACAAATTTCTTTGCTGGATGGATTGGTGATACTTATACACAAGAAGAACACAACATTTTAAAATACTTAAGAGAAAATCCACACAATATAGATAAAGTTAAAAGTCTTTTAGGTAATACAGTTAATCATCTTGGGGAATTAGATTTATCCATTCCATACCAACCATCTCTTCAAGAACTTAAACTTTTTATTAGGATTCAAACTATTGTTGAAGGATCTCGTGCTGCTCTAGAACGTTATCAAGGTTATATTCAAATGAGTAATGAAGAAGTTGAAAATCTTTACCTACAAGCCAAACAAGATATATTAAATAACAATCTAACAGAACGAGAAATGAATATTTATGAAATTGGTTTAAACGAAGAAACTAGAAACAATTTAAAGTCTGGCAATCTAAAGTTATGGGATCTTCCACAAAATATTAATACATTAGAAGATTTAAAGAAATTTTTATACAATACTGATATACTTAAATTAGAACATAGGGCAAACAAAAAAGTTTTGGCTTTTCTAGCAATAAAAGAAAGGGAATTGAATCCTTTAACTCAAAAAGAAGAAGAATCTTATGAAAGATGGTATCGTGATAATGATGTTGGCAGAGAAGCGATTGAAAGCTTAAGCAATTTAGCATCCACACTCACAACACTAAATAATGAAGGTAAATTTAACTATTCATTTATGCGCTCCGCACCACTTCTCGTTTATTGTGCTCACAACCAATTTATTAATGATGAAAAGGAAGTGGAAAGAAAACGAGAACAAGAAAAAAGAACAATCATACTCAATATAAAACAAAAAGAATATGATGAAGGGCTTGAACTCTTAAAATGTTGGCTAAAGCATAAAGACGAAATCTTACCCCTAATGGAAAAATTAGATTTTAGCAGCGATAATGGAAGAATTAAACTGCCATCACATTTAATTGAACCTATTAAATTTATAATTGATTCAAAAGCGAACATTCCACAAGAAGGTGATACTTTAGCTGGTCTCAAAATCAGTGATGATCCAGCACACAAATTAAGTTATGGAGAAATTACCCAAAAAATTAATTTTTACATAGAATCTCTAAAAAGTATTTTCTATCAATTTAAAGTTAGCCTAGTTGCCTCTGAAAATATTAACATAGGTGGCTTCTTTAGTAAAAAGTATGCCAAAGATGTTTACCTTAGATTTGAATTTGACATTCATTCTGATGAATTTATAAAAGGAAATAAATATCGTAGATTTGAAGAAAAAATTGAACCAGTTTTTGTAATTGATGGTAAAACTGTTAAGTTTTATATCAATAATAGATCTGATAGCTCAGGATATTTTAGAACACCAAATGTTATTTATTACAAAATTGGTCAGTTCCCAATAGATGATGAAATCAAAGAAATTAATATGATTATTAACCAAACTCCTAATGAATCATTTGCTCAACCTTCTTCATATTATCCCACAAAACCTTTTAATACAGCTTTTGTTTTTAATAAAAAAGTATCAGAATTAGCAGAAGCCCCACCACATGCAAAAATTTGTAGCGAAAAAATAGCTAATCAATTAAGACCAGACTGGAAACAATTAGATCACAGCTTATTTGTTTTTACTGAACAAGAATTGGATAAATTTAGTGAAGGTAAAAGAAAAAAAGTTTAATGGAATAGAACTTTAAAAATGGCAATTCAATTCTGTTGTAATTTTTTTAAACAAGACTATTTTTCAAAAATCTGTATATAATAAATTAAATTTATTGGAAAAAATTAGATCACAACTTATTTTTTTACTAGTTAATTAAAAATTTTCCACCATTTATGCGCAAATTTTCGCACAAATGGTGGAAATATATTAAAATCAACAACTTACAAATTAATTACCTTTTCTAACAATCTTTCCAACCTCATAAATCTTGAACCTTTTATGAGAATATGCAACTCTTCATTTTCATCTATTTGTTTAATTAACTCTTCTTCTAAGTCTTCAATTTCATTAAAATGAATTGATTCATAATTTTTATTGTTAAAATAAACTTGAAAAGCACTTTTGCTTAAAGTCCCTATAGTTAACAATTTTTTAATTCCCTTACTAAAGGCATACTCACCTATTTCTCTATGAAATTCTTGCCCCCTATCTCCGACTTCTCCCATATCTCCCAAAATTAATAATGAATTTTTTGATATTGAAGAAAGAACATCTATAGCCGCAATTACAGAGTCTGGATTCGCATTATATGTGTCATTAATTATAGAAATTTTTTCAGATATTTTATATTGTTGCATTCTCCCATTAACTGGTAAAAATTTTTCTAATCCCCTCTTAATGGCATTTGTTGTCACACCACAATTTAAAGCTACGGAAGTAGCTGCTAATGAATTTAATAAATTATGCTTGCCTAATATATTAAGATTAACCTCAAAATTTTCTTTTTGGTCATATATTTCTATTAAATTGTTTTGAATATCGATATATTTTCCAGTCACATTAGAAAGTTCATTAAAGCCAAAATTAAATATTGTTTTATCACCCGCAACATATTCCCAATATGAGTAATAATCTGAATCTAATGGCAATATCGCAACACCATTTTTTTTCATATTTTTAATAGCTAAACTATGCTCTTTTGCTACTGAATCTACTGAAGACATAAACTCTTGATGCTCTCTTTGTGCATTATTAATTAAAACAATATCTGGATTAGCTATATTAGCTAAAATTTGAGTTTCTCCAGGATGATTCATTCCCAATTCAATTACAGCTAGCTTATGTTCTAAGTTTAATCTCAATAATGTCAATGGTAGACCTATTTCATTATTTAAATTTCCCGCAGTGGATAACGAATATTGCTCCCCAACTTCTTCATGAAAAATACTTGCTATCATTCCTTTAACAGTTGTTTTTCCATTACTTCCTGTTATTAACGCTAAATACTTTAAATTGTGTTCACCACAATAATTGCGCCACTTTTTAGCTAACATCTGCATCGCAATTAAAGTATCTTCCACAACTATCGCTGGCATATTTTTCGGCAACTTTTCTTTTTCACTCACTAAACAGCCAATAGCTTTCTTTTTCTTTACTTGCCCTAGAAAATCATGGGCATTAAATTTATCACCTTTCAAGGCAATAAAGAAATCCCCCTCATTAACTATTCTGCTATCTGTTATGAAATTTTTTATTTCAAAATCTTCTTTGGGAAAATTTATAAATTCTGCCCCAGGTAGAAATTTTTTAATCTGAGACATTTTCATATATGTATGTTTCATTAATTTCCTTTTTTCTTGTTAAATCATTATTATTGTTTATTTATTTTATTGCAATAGTTAATTTGAAAAAATCTTGACAAAATACACTTTGTTTATACCATGAAAACCCTTATTAATTATATAAATTAAAAATTTCATAACATAAATACCCCTTTAAAACATTAATAAAAAAACATGTATAATCTTTGGACAAAATAAACAAAAGGATTAAGATTTTGATGTAAGTTAGCGATATAATTGAAAAAATATTAAAAAAACATCTTGAAATTTTTATGATTTTAAATTATACAAATAACTAAATTAATGAAGAAAGTAGAAATCAAAACATGACAACAAGCACAGCATATGTTCCGAAAATGAAGAATGTAATTATTTCAAACCACGAAGGAAAAAAATTAGCAAAACTTAAAGACTCTTCATTTTTAATTACAGCAACAGGCGCAAACGAAGAAGAAGCAATTGAAAACCTTAAAAAAGCATACGGAGAAATTTTCAATAGATTTCAAAATTCAGACTAATCCATAAAATCAATATTAAATTTATTTAAACTTTAATCCCAATTTTATTTAAGGAAAAAAAATGGATTACTCTAATTTTATTAAAGATGCTAAAGAATTTCGCTCTCAGGTTATTGAAGATAAATGCAAAGGAAAAGAATTTTGGTGTAAAGTTGAATGTCAAATTAATGGGCATAAATACCAAACAATGTTTGGAACCATTTCACCAGAAAATGCAATTGAATTTGCTAAGCAAAATTTTAATTTACTATCTTGGATAATTTTCTAAAATGAGAAAAAATAGCTATTTTTATAGCTTTTGTTCCATTAATTAGTTTTTCTCAAAATCAATAATTACACTTCAAAGAAGAATGCACATCTATTTTGAAAAAAATTTATTCTTCTTCTAACAGAATACCATCTTTAAAGGAAGATATTGTTGTTGAAAAAATTAATAACGAATTATACCAAATAAGAATACCTTATTTTTTTGATAAAAAAGATGAAAAATCAACTTATGTTTGTATCTATCAAAAAATAAACAATAAATGGGAAATTGTTTCTAAACACAGCAGTCAATTAGAGTAACAAAATATTCTAAAACAGAATCTTTCTTTTTAAATAATATTTCCTAAATCTTTACTATCTTTAGATATTTTTTTTGATTTTTCCCTGATAGATGACATATTTTCTTTAAAATGAATTAATATGGCAAACTTTTCTATTGAGTCTATAATTTTATCTATTTGAGCGTTAAGATTTCTCTTATTTAAAATACAATTGGTCTTTATTTCTTTGCCATCTATAACAATAAAATCTTTTTTTTGTTTAAATTTAAACTTATCTAAAATTTTTTCTAAATATCCTTCTGAGTGAAGCTTCTCATAATTTTCTTTAAAAGATTTTAGCCCATCTATATCAACTTTTTTAAGTAAATCTCTAATTTCAGATAATCCCTTTTTTAAGTCTCTAAACGCATCATCTGTATGATGCTCCAAGTCTAAAATCAAATTATCAAAACTATCTAATGCCTGTAAGAAATTATTTTCTTTTACATTCCAACCAATAAGAGGCAAACTTCTCTTTTTTCTTAAATTATGGAAAAAATTAAACATCTTAACATTAACACTTAAATAATCTGGCTTTAAAAAAGTAGCAAATATAAAATCCTCAACAAGAAAAGCAAGTTGCCCAATTAACACTCCAGGATTATTTTTTCTTATCTTTTTCAATAAAAATGGATCAAAAGACTGCACAGAAATATCATTATTTTCTTCTTTGTGATATTCTTTAAAAACTTTATTAAAAGCACTTACCACCCTATCCTTGGAAACACTTATTTGAGGCTTTATATCAACAATAACTTCTGTTCTATGATTTATTTGTTTTAAAGCATCATCCAAGGTCATCACTTTTTCACCATTAGGCAATGAAAGTGATTGTATTTCTTCTAGTGTCATATTTTTAATTCTTTTATTGACCCCCAATAACCTTTTGGCATGAGCATCATGAAAAACAATTAAATGATTGTCTTTTGTTAATAATACATCCATTTCAATAATCATATTTTTCTCTATGGCATTTTCAAAAGATTGAGATGTATTTTCCAACACATTTTCACTTTCTTCTCCACGATGAGAAATTATTTTTTTAGTTATCCAATTATCGTTTTTCATAATAAAATTATAAAATATTAAAATATTAAATCAAACTATAAAAAAATTTTTGACTTTTATATGAAATTAAATTAATCAATTATTAATTAATTGAGTTTATATGATAGCAATAAAGAAAAAATTAAATACCACAGAATTTTTAATTATTATTTCTGTAGTTCTTGTTATATTGGCTACAATATCTAAAATATTATCTAATCATCCCCTTTTATTTATATCAAAAGAAGATTTAAATTATTCAAAATATGTTGGATATGTTGCCTTGACTGAAAATTTAAATTCGACAAGACAATCTTATAACAGAATAGAATTTAAATACGATAACAATCAAAAAACTGCTTATATAGTTTGCCCAAATTCAGATTTCTCTGATGCCTCTTATAAAAATTGTCCAACAACTAAAGATTTAAGAGAATTAAAGACTAAAAATCCAAATATATTTTGGTATCCAGTCAAAATAGAAAGCATGCCAATTAATATCCCTATTATTGATTTTATTGTGCCAGACAATATGTTGACTAAAAAAATTGAATTATTAAAGCAAGATTAAATCTATTATTTTCTAACTAGTCTTGTTTTTTCCAATAAACAATACATATATTTTTTCTCTTTTAATGTTGGAACTTCTATTTTATCTATAGGTTCTATTTTAAAATATTTGATCCTAAAACTTACCAATGCCTTTTCTAAAATATTAGGATTGTATCCAATTTCAGTCAAAGCATATTCCCAATTAAAACCTTTTGGCAACCTTACATTCTTATATTCCCCATCACACCAAACTACAAGATCTTCTTTTGCTAATCTTTCCCATGGGAAATTAATATAAGGATCTATTTTTCTGACTGGAGATACATCTAAATGACCAACAACCATATCCTTTCTTATTCCATAGCGTTTCATGATATCTTTAATTAATAAAACCAAAGAATTTATTTGCTCATCAGTATATTGCGTTTTCATATCATTAGATAACTCTATCCCTATTGATGATGAATTAATATCCTCAAAACCATTCCAATAAGAAGCACCAGCATGAAATGCTCTGTTTTTTTCATCTACAAATTGAATTATTTTTCCAGTTCTAGAAACCAAATAATGACTAGATACATTTCTTTCTTTAAAAATTTTTATCGTAAAATCATCCTCATTACTGTCTGTATGATGAACAATGATCATATTGGGTTTTCTATGGTTAAAATTTTTTGATTTAATCTGCTCATCTGTATAATCAGATGAAACCCAATTATTTATATCATTTTTTTCTTCGATATTATTTTTAAATTTTTTATTTATCATATTGTCTTTTTGATAATTTTTATTCATTATTTGGCAACCTGACAATAAAATTGTTGCCAATATTAAACTGATTACTTTCATTAAAAAATACTATTTAATGAAAAAATAAAAAGCAATATAAAAATTTGTTTTATTACAAAAAATTTATTAAAAATAAAAAAAACCAACTTTAAAAGCTAAGTTTTTCTTCTTTTAATTTACCAATATAGACAGCCCTACAATTGGTGCTTAAAGAAACATATTGATTATATTGAGCTACAAACTTAATAGCACTTGTTTTACTGTCAAAATCACGCTCTCCACGAACAATAGACAGATTTGCTTCACCATTTTCTATTGGGCAAATTTTAACTGTATGAACACACTTTTCCATTTATATCTCCAAAATTTGTAAATCAATATGAAATACTTCTCTTATTTTGTTGAATTATAACACACTAATAGTTTATTAAAATATAAAAAATAGTTTTTTACATTAATTTTTTAATTATTAGTTTGGCAATTTCTTTTGCAGCTTCTTCTTTTTCTTTCATACCCTCTTTGCCATATCTCTTTTCACTTTTATTCACAACAGCAAGACACTCTTCAATTATTGCTTGAGCGAACTTATTAATGACATCTTTTTCGTCTGATGAATCAGCTTTATACTCACTTAGCTGAACATGATTATAACTATACTCTACCCCATCTACAACCATTGGTTTAAAATAAACACCAACACTATTAGCAATTTTTTCTATATTTCTATTCACAATTAAAATCCAAAATGTTTTTTAATATCTTCCATTGCCATATTTCTTCCCATTTGAACTAAAGAAGCATCTCTATAGGTAAGTTCTTTTACATCATCATTTTCTTCTGTTCCACAAACAGCAACATATACACATTCATCAATAATAAGTTGAGCAAACTTCTCAATCCATTGCTGCTTTGTTAGAGAACATTCAAAAGGCTCATTACTTTTTGCTTTTTCAACCAACTCTTTAATTTTTTCATTCATTTAATATTTCCTTAACTAACAATAGTTCCATAAAACTAATTTAACTCTTTTTCAAGTCTAGGCTTCCAAAGTTTAGCAAATTTTAGCACATTTGGTTGCTCTCCCTCAATAGGACAAACTACAGCACAAGATTTTCTAGCATCTAATGTCTTATTTTCATGTCCTAAATGAACATTTTCTAATTGAGCAATTTTGTCAAATTCTTTTTGATTTACACGAACAACACATTTTCTATAGGACTCATTTAGCCATTTTTGATATGCTGGAATTTTTTCAAACTTTAAATGTGCCGTTAAAATACTATGGGCTACCAAGGTAGGAACCATATAATCAGGAAACTCATCTAATACAGCAATATACATCTTCATACTATAACCTCAAAAAATTTCACCTATTCTAACATATTTTTATTATTTATATATTAAAATTTATTGACAAAAATAGTATGTTTAATAAATTATTATAAAAATAAAAACAAGGACTGAACAATGAGTTGTATATTAAAAAATTTTTTTAGAAGACCAGATTATGTTTCTGAACAAACCCTTTTTCTAAATGAATTACACAAGAATAATCCAAATTTAGCTGCCCAACAAAGAGAAGGAAGGTCTTTACTTTGGGATAAGCAGAATTGTTATGAAAACTTAAAAGAATACCAATCACAAAATCTACCACACCCAGACTATAAATATTATAGCTTTAAGAAGGAAATTCAAAAATAATATGTCTTTAATTTTAGGTGGACATAGAGGCTCAGGCTGCACTGACCACAGTTTTTATTTGTTAAATCAAAAAGAAGAACAAGAAAACACTATAAAAAGTTTTAAGAAAGCATTTTCTGATGGAGCAAGCTACATAGAACTTGATGTTATACTATCAGAAGATAAAGAATGTTTAGCTCTTCATAGTGTTATCCCAGAAGATCACTTTTTTGAAAAAATACCAGAAAAAAACTTAAATCTATTAAAATTGGAAAAAATATTAACCTATTATGCTGGAAGAAAACCACATAAAATAAATACTTTAGCTCAAATTCTACTAGCATTAAAAAGGCAAAAGAAAACAAAAACACCTTGGACTGTAAATATTGAACTAAAAGGAGTTATTGGTAGCAATCAAGAATATGATGGATTTGAACTTTGTGAAGCAGTTAAAAAAGTTATTGAAAAAACTCAATTTCCAAACGAAAAATTATTATTTTCTTCTTTTTGTTTTCATAACTTATTAATTATGAAACAATTAATCCCACAAGCTAAATTTGGTCTACTTTTATCTGAAAAAAATCATCTAGAGCCTTGTTATTCCAATTACCAAAAGAGCCTTCAACACTCTTACTTACCATTCTACCCTTTTTTACTAAGAGAATTGCCACTTAAATTTGTAGATTATCTTCACCCTGAAACTTCTAGCATTACTATAGAAAAACTAGATTTAATTAAAAATGATTTTAATCTAAATGCATGGACTCTCTTTGAAGAACTATCTGAGCTTTTTATTAGTAATCACATCAAGTTTTCGCAATATGCATCAAAACTTGGGATGTCTTACACTTTAATTACAGATCATGTATATGAAATCAATCATTTCTTAACTGAAACATAACAATTTCCCTTATACATTAAATAGGCTTTTCCATCTTCTCCATAAGCCATATTGGTTAATGAATGTCCACTAATCTTGATTGGTTTTGCGTAGACATAAATTCCTATATCGTTCCAAGTATAGCGAGTTTTATAGGCACCACTTGGAACAGAACCCCTTTTTACGACTCTACCAAAAATAACATAATTTTCTTTACCATCTACCGCATAAGGCATTAAATTGTTATTTTCATCACGTATAGGCATTTGAACAATATTTTTATTTTTGTGAAACCTGATACCGTCAAAAATCATGATAAACCTCACAAGTATTTAATATAGATGGATTATACCACAAAAATATTGTTTTAATTTATTTTTTTGTTATCCTTTAAACTTATTAACTATTACACCATGATAATTCAACAAATAACTGAGATCATTAAAAATGGTCAGCAAAAATTCAAACCAAAGGATTTTGATTTTCATTTTGAAAAAGTATCCTATAAGCTTTCACTATTTTTAGTTATTGGTAGCTTTGTTTCTGTTATTGGAATACTAGATGAAAGTATTCTTGAAAAGATTGTTATGCTTTTATTTAGTGGTGTTTTTTTCATACTTGGTTTATTTATTTTTGAAGCCAATGAAGTCTTTATCGATAAAAACAAAAAAATGTTTTACTTATCAAGAGTAACTATAGATATTAAAACATTCAAAATAAAAGCAGAGCTTTTTGAACAACCATTGAGTGAACTTCATTCCATAAAATTTGAAAGATTAAAAGGCTCAAAACGTGTTATTGCCGTTTTTAAAACAACAATTATTCCACTTTCTAAAGCACATTCAAATCTTGACGAAGAAGATAAAAAACTCAACTCTCTTGTGGAATGGCTCAAAAAAAATAATATTCATATTAATTAAATCTTCATTTAAAAATAATTGTTTTCAAAAATATATTTGATATAATTTATAAAAATAAAATACATATATGAATAATAAAAATATTAATGAATTAATTATCAATCCTACAATTTTAGAAGCTAATGGTTATAAAAAATATACCGACTCTTTAGCTGATAGAAACACTTATTTTGGTTCGTGGCAGAAATGTGTTAGAAACGAATATGGAAAAGCCTATTTTATTAATTTTAATTTTAGTGATATGAGCTACTACTATAATCGCATAGAATCTCAAAAAAACAGCAATCCATATAGTTATGAATGTGATTTACAATTTAATGATTCTGAAGACAATACAACCATTAACGTTAAAATCTTTTCAAGTCCAAAAACACTTGAACAACTAGAACTGTATGTTGATAAATTTTTCAAAAGAATGCAATTTAAAAATTATGAGTATTACGATGATGAAGATGAAAACAAACATCAAAATGAACTTCTTAGAAATAAAAAATTAGAAGAAGCAACCAAACTTTCTGAAGAACTTAAACCGAAGGCAATCAAGAGCAAACAACCAAAATTATAATTGACTTTAACTGTTTTTTTAATACTTTAATGAAAAGGATATATAACTATGAAATTTCACTTTAATTTTATTGGATTTGTCTTCGTTTCACTTGGAAGCATATGGCTATTAGAAAACTTAGGATTAATTCAAATTAGCTTTTGGGAAATTTTTGGAACTTGGTGGCCAGCATTGCTTATTATTTTAGGATTAAGCTTTTTTATTAAAAAACCAAACGAAAACAACAATAAACCATAATTTAGATTAAACTTAAAATAACAAAGGTATAGAAAAATCTATACCTTTACTTTTCATGTTTTTTCTAAATTTTCTAAAAACATTAATTTCTTGTTAAATGGCTTAACTTTATCTTGTAAATCATTTTTGTTTTTCAAAAAAACAATATGATAAATTTTTTCTGTATGTGTAAATTCAAACACAGAAACTCTATTAGAAAATTTTATTATTAGCTTTATATTTTCTTTTTGATCTAAAAAATCATTGAAAAACTGCTTTTTAATTTTTAATCCAGGCTCATTTCTTTTATCAAATAAATGATATTTATTTATATCTTTGATTTTATCACCAATTAACTTAAATGTGAAAATATCATCTTCATATCTTGAACAAAACTCTTCTTCATTTATTTTCTTATGTTGATTATTGGCTATCGCAATTTTTATCGCTTCTTCAGAGTCAAAAAAAGTCTCATCAACTTTTTGAACAACCTTTTTCTGAACGAAATTTTTTATAGATTCAGCATACATATCATGGACTCTCAGCACTTTTTCTCTAATAATCTCCTCTTTCTTTTTCTTGTCTGAAAATTTTTTATTAGCGACCTTAGGGACAAATTGATTGGGCACAATTGTTACAATTCTAAAAGTTTTTTCAGAACGTTTTTTGGCAAGAACAAAAACAATAGATTCATTCTTTAATTCCATCATTTTATACTCTAAATCAAATCCATATTTTTCATACAATCTAACCATATACAAGGTATTGTTCAAAAAGGAGTTATTTTCTTGGCAACCTTCCATTATTTTTGTAAAAATAGGGTAAAGATTGTTTAATCCATCTTTAATGTTCCAATCTTTTAACTCGCTAAATTCCTGGCAAAACATAGGAAATCTTTCTTTAATTCTATCAACAGCATGATTTGTTAGAAAAAACTTCAAGTGATTCTCCTTTTAAAAAATTTACTCAATTATACACTAAAATGATTATTTTTAAGTTGATTTAAAATGATTATTTTTTTATTATTGTTACAGACCAAAGAGAAAAACATATGAAAAAAAACTATCAATCAGAAAGTCACTATTCACCAAAACAATTTACTTTCTCAGAAATAAACTCTGAAATCATTAACACTGTCCCAGGAATAAAATATAAAATATTATTAGGAGTTTTCTTATCTTTAATTGTGAGAACTATTCCAATTATTATTTCCATCTTAATCTCTTATTTAATAAATAAAAATATTTCACAAGATTTTTCTATTTTAGAAAGACTTATCATCATTATTCCAATCTCTATAGCAAACCTTTTTTTATTACTAAAAATCTCACAAATTTTTTTAAATTTTTGGCACAGTAGAAATACAGTTAATCTCATGAGCAATATTGGCTCTACTTTTTCACAAAAAACTTTTGAAAAATTAAGTTATTTACCTTCTGAATACGTTATCAGCAAAGACAGTAAAGAATGGGCTTTCCTTTTAAACAAAAGGCAAGAAATAATTTTTGGAATATCTCTGTTTTATATGCAATTTATCACAATGGTAATTGAGCTTTCTTTTGCAATTATTTTTCTTTTTATCACAAACCAATATTTGATTGGCTCCATTTCCTTAATACTTATTTTGTTTTCTTTATTTTTTAGATTTAAATTAACAGGATTTCTTGTAGAAAAACTTACAAAACTTTTAAAAACTCAAAGTAAAATCCTACATCATTCAAATGAAATGATATCTAGACTTTATCTCGCAAAAATCTTTCATAGTGAAGATTTCTTAGTTAACCTTAGGAATACAGAAGAGCAACATGAAATGAAATTGTATGTAAAATATAAACTTGTTTTTAATATTTTAGCGACAATTCAAGATTTAATTTTAAATACAGCCATCATTTTTGTTTTTTATCTTGGAATTTCTAATATTGAAAATTCCTTAACTACAATAGGTATATTTGTAGCTTCTTTTACACTAATGGCGAATGCTTTAACTCAATTAGGCACTAGTTTTTATATTTTCGATGGAATCTATAGTCTTGTTGGGGCAACACAAACACATATGGAAATATCACAAAAACACAAAGAATTAGGTTCTCCAACAACACGCACTCAATATGAAGAACTACCAAAAGAGAAATTATTTGTTGAAAATATTGTTTTTGGATACACCGACAAAATCATTTTAAAAAATATTAACTTTTCAATTTACCCAAATGAAAAAATATTTTTAGTTGGACCTTCAGGCTCTGGAAAAACCACTCTTTTGAAGGTTTTACTTGGGCTTCAAAAACCTATTTCAGGAGCCGTTAAGTTTAACAATGGTAAATCTGCCATTATGCCTTTTAGTTTTGTTCCACAAACATTAGACCTTTTTTCTTATTCCATTAGGAATAACTTATTACTAGGCAAACCAAATGCTACAGATGATGAACTTATTGAAGTATTGAAAAAAGTTAATATGTATGAAAAAGTTAAACAAAATGGCGGTTTAGATATTGGTGTAAATAATTTCTCAGGCGGTGAACAACAAAGAATATCTATAGCAAGGTCTATTTTATCAGACAAGCCATATATGTTGTTAGATGAACCAACATCTTCTTTAGATCTTAAAAATGAAAAAATTATTATTGAAGAACTTATGAACGATGAAAATTTATCTTTTATTTTCTGTACACACAGACTTCAATCCATTCCCAATAATGCTAAAGTTATTGTTCTTTCAGAAGGTGAAATTATCCAAATAGGAAAAAAAGAAGAGTTGATAAATACAGATGGACTATTTAAAAAACTATATTTTCAACATAATGAAGAACTATAATTTCAAATCTTTACAAAAATGGTAAATTATACTACTATTAAAACATTATGAAAAAAATATATAAACACTATTCTCGTATTTTTTTTGATTATAAAGTTGTGGAAACTGACTTTATCAACAAACATATCCAAAACGAACCTTTGCACATTAAAGAATATTGGTCAGTATTTATTGGTTTTGATAAGAATTTCTTCAAATACGAAGATTTTTATTATGATGGTCACACCAGTCAAAGTATTACCATTTTAGGAATATGCTTTGGGAAATCTTATTCTTACGATTCAAAATCTATTAAAAATTGGGAATTAGAAAAATCTCAAAATAATGTAGCTGTTGCTTAATCTTTAGTTTCAACACCTATAATTTTGTAACCAAGATTATACAATCTAAAAGCTTCCTTGCTTGAATACACCACCATTAGAAAAAATCCATCTTCCCATACTTCATACATATGATTTCTCCTAAAAAGATAATCTTAAAGTATTTTAACCTAGTAATTCTTTTCTGGTAATTTTCCCCATAGAATAATTACAAATATTTTCATATCCGTGTACATATCCCGCAAAATCATTATTCAAATAATCAATCCAGGCAAAAGTATCCTCAGATAATGCCTCAAAATCTTCTTGTTCTTTTTGATAAGAGAACTTACACAGAACATCAGGATAATCAGGTTCGTCTTCATATGGAACAATCTCAACCCACTCAAGTTCTGGTTGCTCTTTAAACTTTTCAATCAAGAAACTTTTAATCTTGATGAGGTTTTTTTGTTCATCAGTAGAACTTTTAGTAATAGACTTTTTAATCTTATTAAACACTGACATATTAATTCCTCTCAATTAACACCAAAATGATCTTTAACAACTTGAGCGCAAAGCTTAAAATCAGTAATATCTTGTTCTCCACGCCACTTACTAGCTTCTTTCAAACAAGCTTCTGATGCCTCATTAATAACCAACTGAATTAGATTTTTCAAATCCGAATGGCTTACAACATAGTCACCATGATTCCAATTTTCTGGAACACCGTCAATTGGACAATTAATACCAACCTTTGAAATAATTTCATTTAGCTTTTTTTCGTTCATTGCTAACTCCTCAAACTTGAATTAATCTTCTTTGATATTCCAATGCTTTAAAAGTTCTGTCTTCGCTTCATAGTCAACATATTCACCATCAGCCACCTCTTCCATCATTTCAAATCCTTCAAGTAAATTAGCTGATTCTAAAATAATCATTTTGGCAAACTTCTCTAAGTCAATCCTATGTTCAGAATAAGCATGATGACACTCTTCTGCTATTTCTTTCAATCGTTCATTCATCATCAAATTCTCCCACAATCAAACCACAACCAGGCAAACCACAGCTTGTTCCACCATCAGGCGCCCCACATCTTGGACAGAAATTTTCTTCTTCAAAATATTCTGTTTCATCGCCATCTTCCAATTCATCACTTACATTTTTGTCTGTCATTTTTATCTTCCTTTTATTTACATTTAAATTTTCAATATTATACCATAAACAATTATTTGATTGTGTTTTTTTGTGGTATAATTTTCTTATCTTAACAAACAAGGAATAATAAATGGAATTCTTCACAATTGACTCTTTTGAAACCCAAACAATTAACCCTCGTGGTATTGAAATCACCAAAATGGGAACAGCTTTTCAAGTTTTGGAGCGTCAATCTGAACTCAAAACACTAGACCAAATCATGAACAAACCCTTTGTTTTTGTTGGTCAAGGTTTTTCTATCAATCCAGAACATACTGTTTTTTCACATAAAAATAAAAACCTTACTTTTGCAGTTGTTGAAGTTAATCAAATCTTTGAAGTTACTGATAAAGAAAAACAGGTTCATTACTGTTCTGTTCATGAAAGTGTCCTAAAGCACAATACTGACAAGAAGGCTCTTGAAGTTGAGATTTCAAAGCAATCTATCAGCAGTGATGATCCTATTGTTGCTAAGGCACTTCATTGGCTAGATAATGGTCGAGTTGGTCTTTCTTCTGCCACAATGTGTGCCACTCTTTTCCCACAACTGACAAAGCACCACAAATTCAACAATAAAATTGATGATTATGGTAATGTTGAAATTAATTGGCCACATGACAACTCAGACTTTGAACGATGTGTTAAATTTTTGGAAGCAGTTCCAGAAGCACGAAATCGCTTGAATGAACTCAAATCTGTTAGCAAGGAGTGGAGCAATCTTGTGGAAAAGTGGGACAATATTGAAAAAATGATTAATGATAAAAATCTTAGCGAATCCTATGAACTGATTAAAGAATGTCTTGGAAGAACCAAGAAGATTCTTCCAAAATAATTAAATCTTTGGTTTATAGTAGGTGTTTTAGTTTGATTAACCTCATCTAAAACACCTTTTTTATTTTCTATTACTACTTCTTTTTGTGGTATTTTGTAGAAAAAATAATGTATGTCTTCATCTGGATCATATTTCACCACCAAATCTTCTAATGTGAACTCACCTCCATGAACTTCAACCATTTGAGCAAAGTTGTTCACATCCCCAAATATGTGTTCTATGACATTATCATCTGAGCAGTTACCAAAATAATTTAAATTTTTTCTTCAAATTTCATTGTTCTCCCGAAAATTTCATTTTTTGTGGGGCAGCAGCAAAAACCCTAGAAGCCAAACGAGAAAATGGCAAGCTCTGCAACCAAACTTCACCAGGACCTCTTAATCTAGCTAAAAACAGACCTTCTCCACCAAATAATGTTGTTTTTATACTTCCAACATATTGAATATCAACATCTACCTTTTCTGTGTAAGCAACCAAACAACCAGCATCAACCAATATGGTAGAACCTTCTTTTAATTCTTTTTTTACAATTCCACCACAAGCATGAAGGAACACAACTTTTTCACCTTCAAGTTTTTGAAGAATAAAACCTTCACCACCAAAGAAACCTGCCGTTAATCTCTTTTGAAACTTTAAACCTATATTCGTGCCAAGTTCAGCACACAAAAAAGATGTCTTTTGAGCAATTAAAGCATTAGAGTAGTTCTTCAAATCAATTGGAATAATTTTTCCAATATAAGGAGCAGCAAAAGCAACAACTCTTTGTGTTTTCCCTCTATTGGTATATTTTGTGCAAAAAATACTTTCGCCAGTTAGCATTTTTTTACCAGCACTAAAAATTGTATCAAAAACACCCTTTTCAGCACCATCTCCAAATACCGTATCCATTTCAATATCTGGATGCATAAACATTAAACTTCCAGCCTCACCTATGACTGAATCTCCAGGATTAAGAGATATTTCAACAAATTGAATATCATCACCATTAATTCTGTAATTTAAATTTGACATATTAATTCTCCACAACTTAGACCAATAATGAATTTACCGATGATAACACAAAAAACCTAATAAGCATAGCTGCTGTATCGCTCACAAAAAACATAGCTCTTTCTGAAAATTCTGATTGAACATTGGGCAACTCTACCACATTCATTAAGCCTATACTTGAATGGATTTTATAAACTTTATTATTTTCTTTTCCATTTTCACAAAATGTAACAATACTTTTAAAACAAGAAACTAAACTCATATTTAATTTATCTTTTAAATTTATTTTAGTTATTATTATATTATTTTTATTAATTTGATTTATTAGCTCTGAATCTGGATGTATCTTTTTAATTGCCAAAAGCCAACTTTTATAACCTTCAGCCATCTCTCCCTTTATAGCATAGTTTGCTCCAAAAAGCTCAATCACACCATAAAAATCCCTTGTCATACCACCATGAACCCTATAATTTCTATCAAACAATACCAACAATTCTTTTTTAAATCCTTCCATAATTTCAGGTTTAAATTTTAATGTATTTTCTTTTATTAAAATCATTTCTTTATCTAGCAACATATAATGTGAATTATTTTTTGTTGCCAAATCAATTAAATCTTTTTCGCTTAAGCTTTTAAAATTTTCACTTGAATCTTTTTCCTGAAATAATAAACTTTTTTTCTTTTCTTGTTTTTCTTTAACATCAAAAGTATCTTCTATTAAAGAATTGATAGCACTATTTACTCTATATTCTTGTTCACTATTTTTATTAATTAAATTTTGTTGCTGAAAAACAATATGCTTTTGTTTTAATTCATCTGACATTATTTCTGTTCCAGACCAAACTAAAAATCCCAAACTTAATACCGTTGAAATAATACCTGTTAACATTTTTTTTCTCCGTTTTTTGATAATAATTCATAAAACAACACAAATCAACTTTTGATTTATTTAAAAAATAAATTAAAATAATATAAAAGGAAAATAAAAATGGGTGTTAATGCAAAAGTTTATATCAATTCACATGCCAGACCTAAAGATATCATGTATGTTATCTTAAAATCACTTGGACACGAGTTTCTTCACAAAACCAATAGTGTAAGAAAAGAAATTGACCCATCACATTTGTCATCCAAGTCTAATCCTTGGAAACTCCAACCCAATAATGTTGACTACAAAATTAACTTATCAGACACAGAATATTTTGAAATTAATTTTGTAGACCCTTGTAAGCAAGCATATCAAACTCTTTTACATTTACATATAGAGGATGATCCACATTCTTGGAATAATGAAAAAATGCTAAGTCCAAGATCTAATGAAATATGGCTTTGTATTAGTAAAAAATTAGTTGATTTTTATGGTGGCAAAATGTGGTATGCTGACTGTAGTGATGAAGAAGACCCTAATAATTGGTATATCAATAAAAAAGGATTATTTCCAAAGAAAACAAAGTCTCAAGATGGAGATGAACGTTGGTATCAATTTCAAAATGCTTTAAATAAAGTTAAACCTATTACTAAGCTTGAAATTGAAGAGATGAATAAATTTTCAGCATATCCTAGTGATGAAAGAATTCCCATTTTGAAATATTTCCTTGATAAATTAGAAATGGCAGAAAACCTTACTAAAGAATTAAAGAATAAGGATAAAGAAAATAAACAAAATTTAAAAATTTAATCTATAGTTTCTAAAAACATTTCAATTTTATCTATTTTTCTTCCTTCAGCAGAAGCACTTATAATGTTTTTCCTAGATATTTTTTGTAGAAGATAATGGCACCCAAATTTATCAAATTCATTCAACAATTCTTGATTGTAGTGATTGCTATACACAAATTTCATATCTTTAAGTAAAGAAATGAGTTTTTTTTGTTCATTCATTCCAAAACCTATTTTATTATATTTATTTTCAATCATTTCATCATTAGCATATGGTGGGTCTAAATAATAAATAGTATTTTTATTATAATCTAATGATTCAAATGATTTAGAACTAAAATTTATATTAAATCTTGAAAAGACTTCTTTTAAATCATTGACCCTTTCATTAACCTCACCATTTGTGAATACTTTAGGTTCCCAATTAAATGGTGTGTTATATTCACCCTTGCTGTTTTCACGATATATTCCATTAAAACAATGTTTTTGTAAAAACAACAAACAAGCAGAACTTTTTACAGAATTTGTTTCTTTGTTAAATTTATCTCTTATAGATTTATAAAAATCATCTGCTTTTGACATTAATGGTTTTAGTTGCTCTTTATGTTTTGAAATATTTAATTGACGAGCATTTTCTGGTATTGTTTTTTCAAAATCCAACTCTAATTTTAAATATTCACTAATTAAATCTTCACTTTGATTATTAACAACCACATAAAAATCAATTAATTTTTTATTAATATCATTAATAACAATATTTTTTATGCCCATATTAATCAATGTATCATAAACACTCAAAAAAGCTCCCAAACCACCAGCAAATGGTTCGACATAAGTATCTATATGTTTTTTATTCTTCAATACAGCTTCAATACTTTTTCTTAAATGATTTTTAAGCCAAGTTTTTCCACCAATGTATTTAAATATTGGGATTACTTTTTTATATTCCATAGTTTTCTCTTTTAATATTGACAATATTCTAGTTTCTATTTCAAAAAAAATCAATTTTTGTGTTAAAATCATACTTATTTAAACAAATATTAAACATGGATATTTCAGAAGAAAAATTTGCCAATCTTTTTTTCACTAGAAGTGCTGATAGTGTTTTTCATAGTGCTTTGATGTTTCACAAATATGGAAACATCCCCACATCAGTTTTGGAATATCTTTTCTTTGCACAAACACCAAAAACTGGAGCCGTTTTTTGGTTAACCTTTTTGGAAAACTACAATGAACAATATGACTTTGTTAAAAACTGGTTCTCAGATCTAAAAAACATTAACGATGAGTTTGATTGGAATTTTCAAAGAGCCAAGCTAAGAAGCAAATTTATTTTATTTCAAACTGTTAATACAGAAAAAGCAATTACTGTTTTTAAAGATGAACCTATAGTCACAACACAAATTAGAAATGCTGGCATTATTTGGAATAACTGCATTCATATCCTTAGTGAATCTGAATACTTTCCAGAAAAAACTCCCATAAAATTTGAATTGTGGAAAATATTGATTTCAATAAAAGATGGAACCGAAAGCCAAATTGTTGCAACAGAAAAACACCTAGAACAATTTAGGCAAATTATTTTTCAGCGATCTAACAGCCCACTTATTAAAAAATATTTACTCAATATTAATAATGGTAGTGAAGAAAGAAAATATATTGATTATTTCGAAAAAGCGCTAGAAACACTTATCAATAAAAACAATCTCTCAAAAGAATTGAATAAAAAAACAATTGGTGAAAAAATAAAAGACATCTTTAAAGTTTAAGATGTGTAAAGTATACTTTACATTTTAGGTGGAATGTATACTATACTTTACGTTTTTTGACCTTGATTAAATTTAATTATTTATTAAATTAAAAATAAAAGATAGAATTTTTTATGTTTTTTAATTATCAATATAAATATACAGATTACTACCCCCTAACGATTGTTTATGAATTTGCTAAAGCCTGTGAAGAAGGACAAGTTTACCGTCTAGACTCACTGATGCAACAGTTTGTTAATCAAATGATGTCAAACTATTTTGAGCAACAGGCTAAATTGTTTGAATATGAATATGCTTTTTGGCTTTCTTTAGAAAAAGCTGCTACAGCCAATCAGCCAGAAACCATTAAATTTATCTTTAAGCATCCAAACTTCCAAATATTTAAAAACAACTTGTCTTACATGGAAAACTCCATGAATATGTTACAAGATCAATATCAAAAAAATAAAATTTATTCAGAAATAGACCCAACTAAAGCATTAAAAAATGCAGCAGAAAATTGCCACTTTGAAAACTTTGAACTTCTTAAAGAATTAAAAGTTTGGAATGAAGATAATATTGGTGAAATCTATATGGGGTTTTATAAAAAACTTACACCATATAAATTAGATTCTTTACTTAAGATACCAAATATCAAAGAATACACTCAAAAAAATATCAAAAAAGCCATAGAATACATAGTAAAAGAAGAAAACATATATTCTATTCGTGCTATCAAAGAAAAACTTGAAATCCCAATTGATGAAATATCTAAATCAATTAGAGAATTCATTGAATCAAATGAAAAAATTGAACCACAAAAAATAAAATTCTGTGATTTAGCCCTATTAGAGCTAAACACACAGAATAAATTATCAAAAGAAAAACTGATTAAAATTTAAATATTCAAATCTGCTTGGTGTTGATAGCGAACTTGGAAATTCCATGCATCTTTTTCCCAGATGTTTTCACCTTCATCTGAATAGACAACATTAAAGTCCCACTTTCCATCACCAAACTTTTCTACTTTTTCAATTTCAACAGGATGTTTAGTTGAAATACCAAACCACACTTCACCCACTTTAAAAGCAGGTCCAGTTGCTTTATGAAATTTCTTAGCACCGTTCATGACTATCCCCCTTAAATTAAGCAGCAAGCAGTGGAGAATTTTGCATCCGTAGTGTGAGCTTGACACTTTCCACCTTAGCTGTATAGCTCTTATCACCTTCCGCCAAAATCATATTGCTACGACGCATACCCATCACCTTGAACTTGCGATTTGAGTATTCAATCTCAGCACCACAAATATCTTCCTTAAAACCCAATACACGAGCATTCAGACGAAGAGTTTTCATTTCTTGACTCTCACCTCCAAGAAACTTTCCTTCCACTGGAACACGGAAACCATCAGCATCATAACGAATGGTGCCAAGGTTAAAACCTTCAAGACCATGCTTTGTAGCAATGGCACTCAGGGCAGCTTGCATTTCTTGACGAATTTCTTGAATTTTTTGCTTTGAAGGTGTCATCATTTTAAACCTCTGATTAGTTGTTGAACAATGAAGTTATTATACTATAGTCTCTATAAGCTGTACAGCAATATTTAAATTTTAGTGACCTTTTTTTCTTCTTCTTTAAAATCTAAATTCTTATTTAATTTTTTCATTAGTTTTCTTTTTTCAAGATATGAAAACCAACTTTCAGAATTCTTTATTCTCTCTAAAGAAAAACGATTTAATTGTCTAAGTGTAAAAAAATTATCACTAAGTTTAGAAATGTCTTCTTGTTTCATGAGAAACTCAACCATATTTTTGAAAATTGTAGCATTTTCATATTCTCTTTCACTGAAACCTAAAGAATTTAAAGTTGAATACATCGCAAACCTATTCTCATGAATATGATCATATGCTTTGTTGTAATCTCCATTGTTAATTAAACTCATCAAAATACCCAAAGAAGAAATTCTAGAGTATTTCCTTTTAGACTTCTCTATCATTTCTTGCTCAATTTTTTCAAATTCTTCTGGAGTAATTTTGATATTCTCTTTAAATTTAAAAATTAATTTAATTAACCAGTTCATTCTTTTGTTTTCTTATGGTTTTCTAAAGATTCTTGCCTATATTCTTCCATCTCAACCTTTACAACAGACCAACCTAATTTTTCTAAATCTTTTTTTACTTCATCAGTTACACTTGATTCGCAAACATATTGTTTGGTTTCAGAATAAATAACCTTTTGTTCATCAGTAAGTTCTTTTTCTTCCTCTTCTGTTAAATCGTTTCTAATTCCAGAACAATACCAATCAATATAATCACCCTTTTCTTGCATATGAGCAATAATTCCACCAGCATAGCGCCAACTACATGACCATAATTTTGTAGAACCATTCTTTACAAAGTCATTGTTACACATCGCCGCATAAAGATTTTGGGCGTATACATCGCTATTGCGTGCCTTATCTAAAATCCATTGAGTTGATCTCAAATCATACTCAAGATTATCTTTTTGCCAATCTGGATTACTGTGATTTGCCAAATCCCTTTCTCTCATTTCTTCGGCATCACCAAAATCACCCATGAATGAATATCTTTCTTTACTTGTTGAAACTAGTGACATTTTTTCTCCTTACAGATATTTCTTGATATGAAAATTTTTCAATACTGAACGATTATTACGATCTAATAAAATAATTAAATTACCAAATTCTGATTCAATAAGACCCATATGCTTTGACCAAAAACCAGCACTTTGATCTTTGATTATGCAACACTTATCTTCTTTGTAATATTTAGCAAAAATAGCAAATGCCTTCTTTAAAGAAGCAGTTTCTGTTTTATGTGAACCCACCCAAACAAAATACTTTGTCCTACGTCGTGTTTCTTCCTTAATGTAGCTCGAAACTTCCTTTTTAGTCATTTTCTTGCCACCAACTTCAACAGGAAGAGCAATCACTTCTGAATACTTTAGAGTCTTAATTTTTTCTGGAGTACGATAAAGATACCCAGTTTTAACTTCATGAATTTCACCATTCCATTTGACTTTAGCATACTTGTTTCTGTCATAAGCAAGAACTTCAACTTCAATGGTTGAACCGTTTTCATTGCCCTCAAATGGATAGTCAGTATAAGCTTTCATTGGTCATTCCTCAAGTTATTTTAAACATTAGAATTATAACACAATTTTTTAAAAACATGAATACATTAAATTAGCCAAATCAACAACAAAATTAGGATTTAAATACCATGAAAAAATTGTCAACAATATAAAAGTTGAAGCAAAAAACAAAATTATTCTATACGAATTAAAATTAAACATAAAAAAATAATAACAAAAAATTATATTAAATCAAAAAATAAATAAAAGTTACAAAAAGTATACAAAATTTAACAATAAAATTGTAAGTTATTGTTTTATAAAGATTTACTTAAAAATCTAAAAATTTTTTTATAGATATTACGCACCACCATAAAACATAGAAAAAAACAAAAATAACCACACTGGGGCGTTGATATTAAAAATGCTCAATTTTGGTGCTAACAAATTGATGTAAGTTATTGATTTATAATAATATTTTATTTGACAAATAGTTTAAAAATATTAAAAAATATTATCTACTGATATAGTGAAAGGTAAACAATGAAAAAAATAATAACACAGTTGGTTTTTGGACTCTTGATTTTAAGCAACAATGCTGCTTTTGCCCAGTCAAGCAATAGCTTAAAAGAAGTTGAGATTTTAGAGCAAAGAATTTCTACAATAGAGTATGAAAATAATCTATTAGAACAAAATATTCAGATGATTGAGCAAAAATCCATAAAGCAAAATGAGCTATTTGAAGAAAAAAAAGAATCTATTGAAAAATTACTTGAATCAAAAACAAAAACAATAGAAGAACAAGCGAAATCTATCAAGCAAGATTCTGAAAAAAGCACTAAAAATTTAAATTATGTTTGGATTTTAATCTGTGCTTCACTTGTATTTTTTATGCAAGCTGGATTTGCACTTGTAGAAAGTGGAACAAGCAGAAGTAAAAACATGGTTAATGTTTTGATGAAAAATTACATGGATATGGCCGTAGGAACAATAGCTTTTTCTGTTATTGGATTTGGATTAATGTTTGGTGCAAGTAAAACAGGTTTTTTAGGAACAAGCCATTTTTTATTTAATAACTTTAAAGCAGAGGATTACATAATGTTTTTTTTCCAGCTAATGTTTGCTTCTACTGCTGCAACAATTGTTTCAGGTGCAATAGCTGAAAGAACAAGATTTATTGGATATCTTATTGGAGCAATTATTATATGTGCTTTCATATACCCTATATTTGGTGCTTGGAGTTGGGGTAGCCTTTATGAAGGAACTGGCTGGTTAAAGAAATTAGGATTTATTGACTTTGCTGGCTCAACTGTTGTTCATGTTATTGGTGGTGTTTGTGCTTTAGCAGCAACAATGGTTGTGGGTCCTAGATTAGGCAGATTTGGCAAAAATGGACAAACCTTTGAAATACCAAGTCACAATGCTTCATTAATTGCCCTAGGAACATTTATTCTTTGGTTTGGTTGGTTTGGTTTTAATGGTGGTTCTTTGTTGGAAGCCAATGACAACCTAGGAGTTATTCTTATTAATACACATATTGCTGCTGCTGCTGGGGCAATTGGAGCCATGTTAATACAAACAATATATAAAGAAAAAATATTAATGACTGTTGTTCTTAATGGTGGTCTTGGTGGATTAGTTGGCATAACAGCAGGTGCAGCTAGCATGTCACCTTTTTTTGCTATTATTACAGGATTTTTATCAGGTGTTTTCATGTATTTGGCATCAAAAACTTTACTAAAATTTAAAATTGATGATGTTGTAAATGCCTTCCCAGTTCACGGTATTTGTGGAATTTGGGGTACATTAGCAGCAGGAATTTTCTTTAAAGACGATTTATTTAATATACAAAAAATAGGAATTCAGCTATTAGGTGTTAGTGTTGCTATTATTTGGGCTTTTATTGTTGGTTATATTGTTTATTATTTACTAAATAGTTTTGGAATGTTAAGAGTCCCAACAGAAGACGAAAGAGCTGGTCTTGATTATACTGAACATGCTGAGTTAGGCTATCCAGAGTTTCAAAAAGAACAACTATTTAACAATCAAAAATAACAGGAATTAAAATGATTAATGAAGATATGAATGAAGCAACATTTATTTTTACTAATTTTTTTCAAAATATAATTTCTTTTAGTAAACGCAATAAATTATCAGAGGAAGATCTTGAAGAACTTTTAAAAACATTAAAAATGTTTCTTTTTAATGTTAGTGTTTCAATAGAAGCCAAAAGATACCTTAATAACTTATTGTTTTTAAGATATGATGATCTTAAAACAACTCCATATATAGACATCAAAATACTTAAATCAATGATACAGTTAACTTATGATAATTTATGTGAAAATTTTGGTCCAGTAGTTACTGATAAAATATACAGTTTATCAGCACAGAAAACCAATCAATTACCAGAATCATTGTCTTTCCCCGCTGAAAAGCTATTTAACTAAATTTATTTAAAAATGTTGACTTTTATCCAATTTTCTTAATAATAAAAACCATGAAAAACTATGAATTATTACTAGCATCAATATTATCCTTAACAAAGGATAGGTGCTTCGTTTAATTTAATTTTTTCAAATTAACCCCAAAAGCACCTAAAAAAGGTGCTTTTTTTATTGGAGATAAAAATGAACATAATTAAAATTTTTGACACAACTCTTAGAGATGGATCACAAAGTCCAGGTATTAAAATGGATAAAAAAATTAAACTTAAAATCGCCCACAAATTGGAAGAGTTAGGTGTAGATATCATTGAGGCAGGCTTTCCAATTTCTAGCATAGACAATTTCGAAGCTGTTCAGCAAATTTCTAAAGAAATCAAAAACAGCACCATTTGTGCTTTGGCTAGAGCCAATTTTTCTGATATAGAATCTGCTTCCAAGTCCATAGAAAAAGCTAAATATCAAAGAATTCATACCTTTATTTCAACAAGTGACATTCATATAGAGAAAAAATTAAGAATGACAAGACAACAAGTGATTGACGAAGCAATCAATGCTATTCAATTTGCTAAAAAATACACTTCAGATATAGAATTTTCAGCAGAAGACGCTTTTAGAAGTGATATGGACTTCTTAAAAGTTATTATTAAAGAAGCTATTAATGCTGGTGCTACCACAATAAATTTGCCCGACACAGTAGGTTATGCCACCCCTTTTGAATATGGGCAATTTTTTAATGAAATTATTACTCACCTTAAAGCCCCAAAACATATTATTTTTTCTTGTCATTGCCATGATGACCTTGGCATGGCAGTAGCAAATTCTTTAAGTGCTGTTTTGTCTGGAGCTAGACAAATTGAGGCTGCAATTAATGGTATTGGAGAAAGAGCAGGAAACACCTCATTAGAAGAAGTTGTTATGGCTATTAAAACAAGACCTACCATTTATAATTCAAAAACAAACATTATGACTGAGAAAATATTTGACACATCTAAAACAGTAGAAAAACTCACCAAATTTAAAATCCCAAAAAACAAAGCAATTGTTGGAGCTAATGCTTTTTCTCATGAATCTGGAATACATCAAGACGGAGTTCTAAAAAATAGACAAACATATGAAATAATGAATCCAACCGATATTGGATGGATTGGTGAAAATATTGTTTTAGGAAAAAACTCTGGTAGAGCAGCACTTAAAAAATTTATTGAAGAAAACTATTCTTTAAATATTGAGATTAACCATGAATTGTTTAATAAATTTAAAGAAATTGCTGATAAGAAATCCATAGTTACTAAAAAAGATATAGACAAAATTCTTTAATTCTTTTCTAAAAATACCTTAACAGCTTCAGCATTCTTTCTTCCTAAGAAAATACTTTTTTCTTTTGTATTAGGGTTGTAGTGACCAGCTAATTCTTCTTTGTAATTTTCTTGATTTTTAATCAAAAGAAATAATTCTTGCTGCTTTGATATTTCTAAGTCTTCTTTCTTTACAGTAATAGTATTAACTTCTTCTTCAGATAAAGAAATGTATTTTACTATATATTCGTTATTATTTTTACTTAATTCTTTTAAGATCACAGTCTTGTTAAGCATACTTTTCATAAAAATATGGCTAAAAACTGTAGAAAGTAGAACACCAACGATTACAGCACCAAGAATCAATTCTTGAACCCCTGTATTTAGTAAAGAATTTTCTCCAGTTCCAAAAAATAAAGTATATAAAAAGCCAAAAATTACAATATCGGAAAAATATAATCCATACATCACTATATTATTTTTTAATTTTAATTCTTTTTTTATTTCTTCTATATTTTCTTGACTATGTTTAATCATGATATCTTTTTAAATTGAATTTAATTTACTATATATTTAAAATTAAAAAAATCAATTAAAACATGACTAATCCTTAAAGGTTAATAATATTGAAAACACAACTATGACTTCAACTGTTCTTTTTAAAACTTGAGATTAAATAACTGACCAATATCATTATATGCACCAAGATCTTACTCAATTTTCCTCTCCTCTTTTAAAGTAATACATTCAAAACCATCTAAACCTAAAACATTATAGTTTTTTTACATTTGAATGTCATTTTATTTCTAGTCATACTTCTTTCAGCACAATGAGAAGCATACCTAACTCCCTTTGGATAAAGTTGTCAATAAAAATTTATATTAATATTTAATTGCTATTTAATTTTAAATTTATTATATTTATCACTTTAAAAATTAAGCTTCCAATTAAATGCGGTAAAACATCGGAATATTTAAATGAAAAATAATAAATCAAATTACAAAACTGATAATTTATTGAATTGTTTAGAAGATAGATTGAACATTGAAGAATTTATAAAAACAGCATTTCAAAAAAAATATAATGCTAAAATTTCATTCTTTTATCCTAATTTTATAGTTGTCTATAAGAATCAAACTCTCGTTGGAGTATTGGGTTGGCAAAAAGGAAATAACAATAAATTTTTTCTTGAATGTTATTTAGAACATAACATAGAAAATGTCATTAAAACTAAAATTGGCATCGACTTAAAAAGAGATGAAATTATTGAAATCGGTAATTTAGCTACAATTGATAGTTATGCCAGCTTTTGTTTATTTGCACATGTTTTTAATAATTTAAATACATTAAGCTCAAAATTTATTGTCTTTACTGCTACGAGATCACTATTGTCAATTTTAATAAAAATGAAAATAACAACTTATATTTTATCAGAAGCAAAATCTTCCTGCTTAAATAAAGAGGATATAACCAATTGGGGTTCATACTATGAACATAAACCTATTGTTATTGCTTCACCACTATTGAAATGTTAACCATATTGACAATTTTTCTAAATTCACAATAAATATAACCAATACACAAAAGACAAAATGAATATAGAAAACAATACTAGCATTATTGAATCTTTAACTAATTTAGAAATAGAAAATCTTTTTAAAATTTTAAAAGAATACCACAATCCACTTTGGAATATTTATGGTGATAATTCTAGTCTACTATTAAAAGTAGCAATTACAACTGAGATTTTTTTTAACTTTCCAACCAAATATGAAAGACTTTATAATGCTATTCTTTTAGACAATATTGTTAATACATTTCATCACAAATCTATTAATGACAAAAAAAAACATAAAGAAGTCGTTAATTATATCTGCTGCATTTCAGATTTGAAATTTGATGAACAACCTAGTTTTGTTATTTCAATAGACTCTCATGAAGCAGCACTTTCTTGGATTGTTAAATATTTAAATAACTTAAATATAATTTACTCTAATAACATTGTTTTTAAAAAAGACTGGATAAGCACTGAACTTAAGCAAAAAGTATTTTTTGAAACATTGGAAAATTATATTCCAGATGGATTACTATTCTTTGAAGAGATTACTATTCAATTTCAAAATCAACCAAAACCATTTCTTACAAATTACGATATTGTTCAATTTTTGTTAAGCAAAAATAGCACTTTAATTGCTGACTTTATAAATAAAAATCTTTGTTATTTTACAAATCCCACTGAAAACAATTATTTGGATTTCATTAAAACAATAGATAACAAAATTTTAAAAATAAACTTAAAAGAAGAACTTCATAACAAATTAAACATAAAACAAGAAGCTCCAATTATTAATAAAGTTTAATCTTCTTGTTTAATTTCAAAAATATAATGGCCACCTCTTGTTGACTGATACCAATGGATGTGCCACAACATATCATTTTTTTGCATCGCACTTACTATGAGTTCATTTCCAGACCAACCAGCCGTACTTAAATAATATTTGTGAATCATTTTGTCTTTTTCCCAAGGATTTTCCTCATCTCCCTCCGTCCACCCAAAAGAAGCCATATACCAAATTGACTTAATGAATTCAAACCAACCTTTTGAATCAGACCAATGCCACTTAGATACCAACTCTAATGATTCTTCTGTTGGATATCCATCTTCATCAAAGAGTTCCGACCTTTTCACTTTTTCATACATTTCCTTAAATTCTTCTTGAGCTTTTAAATCATGCTCCTTTGCTTTCTGAAGAAGTTCTTCTCTTGTAATTTTATTCATTTAATTCCAATCTAAACAAATGATTTTAATTGTATCATACATTTGTAAAAATAAGTTGCTTTGACAATTATTTTTTTTAAATTAATATATAAAAAAGCATTAAAGGATTGTTTATGAATAAAAGAGTTGCTGTTATTGGTGCTGGAATTACTGGTGTTACAACTGCTTATTATTTAGCCAAAAATGGATATAATGTTAATGTTTATGATGAAGAGCTTCACCCCGCAATGAAAACAAGCTATGCCAATGGTGGGCAAGTATCCGTTAGCAATAGTGAAGTATGGAACACCTGGAGTAATGTACAAAAAGGAGTAAAGTGGCTTTTAAAAAAAGATGCACCGCTTCTTATCAGACCAAAACTTTCTATTTCACAATGGAAATGGATGTATCAATTCTTAATGAATACAGTCAACAACACATACAAAACAAATACTGAGAAAACTATTGCTTTAGGATTAGAAGCAAGAAAACTTTATGACCAAATATGCTTGGAAGAAAACATTTCTTTTGATAGAAGCAATTGTGGAATATTACATTTTTATAAAGATCAAAAATATTTTGATGCTGCCAAAGAAGCAAAAAAACTTTATAATGATAATGGTGTTGAATGGGACATTGTTTCTCCAGAGAATATCACCCAAATAGATCAAAACTTAGGTTCTATCCCAAACATTATTGGTGGAGCCTACACACCAAGCGATTGGACTGGAGATATCCATGCATTTTGTTATGGCTTATCACTCATACTACAGGAAAAATATGGAGTAAACTTCTTTTTCGGAGTTAAAACAAATAATCTACAAGATTTATTAGACCTTTTTGATTATGTTGTTGTTTCTGCTGGTATTGGTAGTGTTAAATTAGGTAATAGTATAGGAGAATCTTTAAATATTTATCCTGTTAAAGGATACTCAATCACTATTAGAAATAATCCAACAGATTACTTACCAAAAGTTAGCTTGCTTGATGACCAAGCAAAAATTGTAACAGCAACACTCGGCGATAGACTAAGAGTGGCTGGAACAGCAGAACTAAATGGTGAGAATTATGATATAAGAAGAGACAGAATAGAACCACTTCTTAATTGGGTTCACACCAACTTCCCACACATTAATACTCACGATTATTCATCTTGGGCTTGCTTGCGCCCCATGACTCCTAATATGCTTCCTGTAGTCAAAAGAAGCAAAATAAACCCAAACTTATTTTTCAATACTGGTCATGGACACTTAGGTTGGACTTTAGCACCTACAACTGCCAAGCAAATTTCTGACATGATTAAAAACTAAAATGTGTTATAATTCAAAAGTTAAATTTTAAAAAGGACAACATTTGAACTATAAAATTCTCGTAGATGCTGATGCTATTCCAGCTAAAATTCGTGATGTTATTATTCGCTATTCTAAAAGAACAGAAAAGCCCACATTGTTTGTTAGTAATCACTTTTTTAAACTCTCAAAACATTCTTTTGTGGAACAAGTATTTGTTGAAAAACAAATTGACCAAGCAGACAATCACATTATTTCTCTTTCTTCTTCAGGATCTCTTGTCATAACTCAAGATTTATTGTTGGCTCAACAATCTCTTGAAAGAGGGGCTAAAGTTCTTAATCAATATGGTGAAGAAATTACTCTTTCAAAAGTTAAAGAAAAAATTGCCTTTAGGGACTTTTATTCTCAAATGCGAGATATGAGCTTAGACTCCAACTCAAATCAAAAGAGTTACTCCACTAAAGATTTAGAAAAGTTTTCTAACTCTTTGAATAATTGGAAGTGGTGATAATCCACCAAGCCCCTCTGAAATCTTGTTGAAGAACACGTAAAGAGAGTAGCCTGAGAATCTAATTCCTTTTTAAATCCAAAAATTAATATATGGAAATATAGAAACATACAGATGTGAGTTTTTCTCCATATATCTTTTTTCATTACCAATAGAAATACTAAATTTTTTATTTATTTTTCCACAATTAAAAGATTTTAGAAAATAACCATTTTCATTTAAAAACTTGCTTTCTTGCAATGTTTTTTCCAAAAAATCTCTAATTTCCTTATTCCCAAAATTATGCCCTTCTACATAAAAACCATGCCTATTAACAGCATAAATTTTATGTAAAGAGTCCCTCTTAAACCTTAGGTCTTTTCCCAAGCCCCTCTGAAATCGTGCTGAAAAACACGTCGCTTGGTAGGGGTTGTAAAACCAAGCTGATAAAACCACAAATCCAGAGCTAGCGAAAGCTAGCTTTGGTTCTATTCAAAAGGATTAAATATTTGAATAGATAGGGATTTATCTACCGCAGGATTGATAAAATTCATGATATTTTTATACCAATGATTTCTATTTCGTCCTAAAGCAGAAGAAATATCTTTCCATTCAAGCTTATCTAAATTTTCTCTCTTTCTCTGATTTGATAGATTTAAGTAAGGGATAGATACTTCTTCATTATGTTTTTTTATATATTTAATATGATTCTCTTGTTTAAATTCTTGTCCAAAGATACTTTGTCTTGCTAGCCAAAGGCTAGCAGCAATATCTACAGGTAATTTATTGATTAAACCATATTTGGTAAATCCACCAATACTACTGAAAGTAGGATTTACCAAATGTAGCTTTAAATTCAATCTTTCTGTTTTTCTCTTAATAAGTTCTTGGAATAAACTCTTTGCAAGTTGGGTTAGCATTCGGTTATATTTTTGGTTGGATTTATAACCAGAATTCATATTGTTGATGGTTGAACTAAAATCTAGATTTTCAATCGCTATGTTATAAACCCCATATTCTTGAGCAATAGCTAATACTTCAGTTATGGAATTACTGATTAACCATTGTCTTTGTTCTTTGGTTTTATTCTCCAAGTCCCAACTGATAAAGCCAAATGACTTATGTTGAATATTGATTGATTTATTGTGATTTAATTTATTCCCATCGGATTTAACAATACAATAAGCTAAACCTTTTTGGTTTAAATCTATCCCCATTGTGAATGGCATAGAATTTATCTGAATAGAAGATTGAATAACTTCTTCAAAAGATAACTGAAGGTAATAACCTATATCTTTACCATTAGGGCTTAATTTCTTAACTATTTTAGCCGTTATGGTTTTATTCTGTTCTAATGCTTGGATAATTTTTATCTGA
>JACCDQ011695116.1_pt1 | contig 90907 bp, 80 predicted proteins | sample 7446031 | NCBI WGS metagenome assembly JACCDQ01 (sample SAMN15323442, study PRJNA562643) | freshwater metagenome | isolation source: river surface water | place: USA:Blue River Watershed | collected 2017-08-17
GGTAGTCGTATTCGGCCAGTGTCAGGTCAGCAAACTGCAGGTAGTGTTTGATTGCCATAAATGAAATCGGCGGCCAGCCAGCGGCTGCCGCCGAATCTTTTTTAACCTGTTGGATTATAAGGGGTTTTGGTGGGCTGGGACAGTAGGGCGGCTTGCCAGCCGAGAATCGCGCCGGTGACCCGAATGCGACCGGGTCGCCTGTTTCAGGCCGCTTGCGTGGGTCAGCGATACCCCGGCTTTTGCAGCGACTCATGCCGCAGTTGCAGATAGAGTTGATGCCTGCCCGCATCGATCTGCTCGTCCGCCACGGCCTGCAGGATCGCACAGCCCGGTTCGGCCACATGGTGACAGTTGTAGAAGCGGCAGGCACCCAGATGCGGCGCAAATTCGGGAAAGGCGCGCTCGAGCATGCCTTCGCTCAGATGGTAGAGCCCGAATTCCTGGAAACCGGGCGAGTCGATTACTGAGGTTGCGTCGTCGATCGAGTAAAGCCGGGTGAACGTAGTGGTGTGCTTGCCGCTGTCGAGCCGCTGCGAAATCTCGCGAACGGCAATGTCCGCGTCCGGCACCAGCAGGTTTACCAGTGACGATTTGCCCATGCCGGACTGGCCGATCAGGATCGTCGACTGACCTTGCAGCAGGGGGCGCAGCAGGTCGACTGCCTGTGCCGGATCGGCCCTGGCGCTGACTTCGTGTACCGGATAGCCCAGTGCCTCATACATGGCTACGCGAGCGCGCGCGGCGTCAAGCTGTGCTTCGAGGTCGACCTTGTTCAGTACCAGCCGTGCCTGGATACCGGCTGCGGCGGCGGCGACCAGGCTGCGCGACACCAGATCATCCGAGAAGCTTGGCTCGGTCGCGACGACGATGAACAGCTGGGTGACGTTCGCTGCCAGCAGTTTGGACTTGAACTGATCCGAGCGATACAGCAGGGTGGTGCGTGGCAGGATTTCCTCGATCACGCCCTGATTCAGCGACGTGGCACGGAAGCGCACGCGGTCACCGGTGGCGACATCGCTCTTCTTGCCGCGGGTGACGCACTGCCACAACTGACCGTCGGCCTGCGCGAGATAATGGCGGCCGTGCGCCGCGACGATCAGGCCTTGCCGTTCCGCCATGAATCCTGCCGGAATACGTTCTCGATCTTGGCCGCGCAAATGAAATCGTTACCCGACAGGCCACCCTTGCCGCCATTCACCGAGTGCGTGTTGTACTTCACCGTGCAGCGGTTGTAGCCGACGACGAGTTCGGGATGATGGTCTTCGCGATGGATGATCGCGGCGATTGCATTCACGAACGCAATCGTCTCGTGATAATCGGCGAAGCGAAAAGTGCGAACCAGCCTGCCGTCATCGACCGTCCAGCCCTCCAGCACGGCGAGCGCATCGCGCACCTGCGCTTCGCTTGCTGCATCGGTGCGATGGTGGCAGACGGAATTCAGCAGGCCGTCAAATGTCAGCATGATCAGGCACCCAGCAGTTTCTGCACGCGCACGCTGGCAGGCGGATGCGAGTCGTAGAACGCCGAATGCAGCGGGTCAGGCGTCAGCGTCGATGCATTGTCCTCGTACAGTTTGACCAGCGCAGAGATCAGGTCCTGCGAATTGCTGTGCTTCGCTGCGAAAGCATCCGCTTCGAACTCGTTCTTGCGTGAGGTGATCGACAGCAGCGGCGAGAACAGGAAGGTGAACACCGGCAGCACAAACATGAACAGGATCAGGGCCGTCGCGTCATTGCCACCTTCCATGAGCGGCGTCACGCCCAGGCCGGTATAAAACCAGGCCTGGTTTTTCAGCCAGCCCAGCAGCGCGAGGAAGCCGAGCGAGATGATGAACATCACCGCGACCCGCTTGATCACGTGGTTCAGCTTGAAATGACCGAGCTCGTGGGCGAGCACGGCCTCGATTTCGTTCGGTGCCAGACGCGACAGCAGGGTGTCGAAGAACACAATACGCTTGGCTGCACCGAAGCCGGAAAAGTAGGCATTGCCGTGCGCGCTGCGGCGCGAACCATCCATCACGAACAGCCCCTTGCTGGCGAAACCGACGCGCTTCATCAGACTCTCTATTCGCTGCTTCAGGCTGTCATCTTCAAGCGGTGTGAACTTGTTGAACAGCGGCGCGATCAGGCTCTGGTAAAAACCCAGCATGAACACCTGGAAACCGCACCAGAGCAGCCATGCGTACAGCCACCACAGCGAACCCGCCTTGTCCATCAGGGTGAGCGTCACCCACAGCAGCGGCAGGCCGATCAGGGCGCCGATAAAGCTGCTCTTGACCAGATCGGAAAAGAACAGCGAAGGCGACATCTTGTTAAAGCCGAAGCGCTCCTCCAGCCTGAACTGCTTGTAATAGTCGAAGGGCAGGTCGATCACGCCGGAGATCACGGCGACGGCGACAATCAACGCAATCTGGTAGCTCATGCCAGTGCCGACGTTGGCTACCAGGATGTTCGACAACCATTGCAGGCCCCCGAGCAGCGTGAAGCCGATCAGCACCACGGCGTTGACGACGAGCAGAACAATCTTCAGCCGGGTTTTCGCGATCGAGTAATCGGCAGCCTTCTGGTGCGCAGCCAGCGGGATCTTGGCAGCGAACTGGACCGGTACCGCATCTCGGTGCCGGGCGATATGGCGGATGTGGCGCGAAGCCAGCCACAGCTTGACGGCGAGCGTGGCCAGCAGGAAGGCGGCGAACAACAAGGAGAAGCTGTGTGAATCCATGGGATGCGTGTGAGAAAATGCGGGTTTTGCCAGCGCCCTGCCAACGACAGGGCGCGCTAACGGATCTGGATTATGTCACAAGCAAATGAAGCCCATCAGGCACCGCCGGTGCGTCCCAACGAGTTCAACCTGGTCTGGGTCGACATGGAAATGACCGGCCTTGACCCTGATAAGGATAGGGTCATTGAAATCGCTGCCATCGTCACCGATGCCAACCTGAACGTTCTGGCGGAAGGGCCGGTGTTCGCGATCCACCAGCCGGATGAGGTGCTTGATGGCATGGATGCGTGGAACAAGGGCACGCACGGCCGCTCCGGCCTGATCGACCGCGTGAAGGCGTCGACGGTCACCGAGGCGCAGGCCGAAGCAGCCATGATTGCTTTCCTGAGTCAGTACGTGCCTGCGGGTAAATCACCGATGTGCGGCAACTCGATCTGTCAGGATCGTCGTTTCATGGCGCGACACATGCCGACGCTGGAGACCTTTTTCCATTACCGCAATCTCGATGTATCGACCCTGAAGGAACTGTGCCGCCGCTGGAAGCCTGAGCTGATCGCCGGCTTCAAGAAGCACCAGCTGCACACGGCGCTGGCCGACATTCGTGAATCGGTGGAAGAGTTGCAGTATTACCGCGAGCATTTCATCAAGGCTTGAACGGCAGTCTGAAAAGAAGGCTCTCGTTTAGCAGCAAAAGAAGTTCCTCGCTTTGCAGCCATGGATCCCGGCTTTCGCCGGGATGACGAGGTGACTGGCGAGTCGTGCTTGGTGCGTCGTGCGTCGTGGACAATTCATTCCGCGTCTTGAACACAAAAAAACCGGACAGCTCAGGTGAGCGCCGACGGCCTTTCATACGTCATCCCGGCGAAAGCCGGGATCCATCGTCGCACTACCCGCGTCACCAGCCCGTTCTAGCTGGCCTTCGCCCGCGCCTTCCAGAATCTCTCGATTTGCGGCACCGAAACTTCGACCTCGATGGCCAGCTTGTGACATTTCATCGGGTCATCGACCAACGCGACTTCATCGTCCTCGATTTCCTCTGCGCCCAGCAGATAGATAGCGCGCAGCAGCGACGCTTGCGGCGACTCGCGCAGCGCCTGCCAGGCATTCGCGCGCAGGCTGACGCCTTCCAGAAAACCCCAGCACCAGGCTTCGGCGTCCAGCACTTCCTTGCCTTTCCACTGGTGGACCGAGAACAGCGGTTCGAAATCCTTGGGCGCAACATCGAAGGTGACCCTGATTTCCTGCAGCGCCCGTGTCAGTAGTTCATGGATGCGCGTTGCCTGCTGCTCATTGCGAAATTGGGGGGCATCTTCCGCGCCGGGCCCCCAGACGCGCGGCATCCATTCGTCGGTCGGAACCGGTTCAGGCCCGATCGCGACGGCGGTCAGGTAACCGTGCAGCGCATCCATCGCCATCGTTTCATCGCCGCAGTGGTCGGACATCAGGAAGCCGTCGAGTTCGTCGAACTCTTTTTCGGTCAGCAAGGGTTCAGCAGCCATCATTTTCACTCTTGGAATAGTTGGCCGCAGTGTACTCTGATTGCGGTCTGTAACCTGTTCGCGACTACAATCGGCGCATGAATTCCCCCCTCGCTCATTCGTTTTACGAACTCTCGCCCGACGCCGTGCTTGATGCGCTCGACTCGGTTGGTCTGCGCGGCGATGGCCGTCTGCTGGCGCTGAACAGTTACGAGAACCGCGTTTATCAAGTCGGCATGGAGGATGGCGCGCCGGTCGTCGTGAAGTTCTATCGTCCACAGCGCTGGAGCGATGCGGCCATCCTTGAAGAGCATGCGTTCGTCGCCGAGCTGCATGCATCGGAGATTCCGGTGGTGCCGCCGCTGGTGCTCGGTGGGGCGACGCTGCACAGCCACCAGTCTTATCGTTTTGCCGTGTTCCCGCGCCAGGGCGGGCGTGCCCCCGAGCTCGATGCGCGCGGGACGCTCGAATGGCTCGGCCGCTTCATGGGGCGCATTCATGCCGTCGGTGGGGTACATCCTTTCGTTGCGCGCCCGGTGCTCGACCTGCAGACCTTTGGCGAGCAGCCGCGCGACTGGCTGATTGCCCATGAAATTGTCCCGCAGGACTTGCGTGCCAGCTGGAGCGCGATCAGCCGGCTGGCGCTGGATGGCGCTCGTCGCTGTTACGAGCGCGCTGGTGATGTGCGCCTGATTCGTCTGCACGGCGATTGTCATGTCGGCAATGTGCTGTGGACCGATGCAGGCCCGCATTTCGTCGATTTCGACGACAGCCGCATGGGGCCGGCGCTGCAGGATCTGTGGATGCTATTGTCCGGCGAGCGCAGTGAGATGGCGGCTCAGCTGGCCGAACTGCTGGCCGGCTATGAGGATTTTCGCGAATTCGACCCGCGTGAGCTCTACCTGCTGGAAGCCTTGCGCACGCTGCGCCTGCTGCACTATTCCGCATGGCTGGCAATGCGCTGGGAGGATCCGGCCTTCAGGCAGGCATTCCCGTGGTTCGATACCGTCCGTTACTGGCAGGACCGGATACTCGAGTTGCACGAGCAGGTCGCGCTGATGGATGAGGCACCACTTTGGCCAATTTGACTGAAGTCAATTTTTTTGCAGCGACGCTTTGCTAGATTGGCCCACATTTCAAACGGAGAGGAGATCGGCGATGTTCAAGAAAATCCTGGTACCGACCGATGGATCAGCATTGTCTGAAAAGGCAGCGAAGGCTGCGCTCGATTTTGCGGCACAGCATGGCGCAACGGTGGTCGGGCTGGCGGTAGCCGAAGCGTATCCGTTCATGCTGATGCCCGAAGCGGGGGCGATGGTCGATCTGTCGACTTATGAAGAATTGCAGGACAAATCCGCGCAGCAGGCGATGGAGCGTCTGCGCGCGATGGCGTCCGCCGCAGGCGTGAGCTGCGAAGTGCTGTCCACGCGAGGCATCCATCCGTACGAGGAGATTATCAATACGGCATCCGCCAAAGGCTGCGATCTGATCTGGATGGGATCACATGGACGCAAGGGGCTGGACAAGCTGCTGCTGGGCAGCGAGACGCAGCGGGTGTTGTCGCATTCGAAGTTGCCGGTGATGGTCTATCGCGACGCCTGAGCCTGCGGATATCGCCGGAAACTGCGCCATTTCCGGCAACGTCTTGCGGTCAGTGCGCCATCAGCACCGGCACCGTCATTGCCTGCAGCACGGTGCGGGTGACGCCACCGAGCACCACTTCGCGGAAGCGGGTGTGCCCATAGACACCCATTACGATCAGGTCCGATCCGAGATCGGCGGCAGTCGACAGCAGGGCTTCGCCAATCGCGCCGCTCACAGTGCGCTCGATGACATTCACGCGGATCCCGTGGCGCGCGAGATAGAGCCCGAGGTCTGCACCCGGCTCCGCGCCATGTCCGTCCGCTTCGGCACGCGGATTGAACATCACGATATCGATCGTGCCGGCCTGACGCAGCAGCGGCAGCGCGCTCGCTATCGCGCGACTGGCAGGCAGTCCGCCATCCCAGGCCACCAGTGGCCGCCGGAATTCACCGCTGATCTCTCCCGCATACGGTACGACCAGTACCGGGCGACCGCTGTTGAGCGCCACCGTCTCGACAAAATTCGGCATCATTCCGGGCACCGGCGTCGATGGATCGAATTGCCCTATCACGGCGATATCCGCATAGCGTGCATGCAACGCCATTCCACCCGCGGCATCGTCTTCGACCAGCCGCGCTTCAACCGTATCGACGCCCACACTGGTCACGACATGTTCGAAGGCGTCAAGTGCGCCACGCGCATACTGTCGCAGGTGCTCGATATGATGCGTGAAGACCGGATCATCCGGATTGAAGGCGCCCTGGCTGAACATGAAGCGAGAGATGCCGGTCACGGCAGCGCCGACCAGATGCGCACCGTGCGCCTTGGCCAGTTGTGCGGCCAGCGTGGCGCGTACGGCGCTGCGCGGCGACTGATCGACATGCACCAGCACAGTCTTGTAACTCATTCTCGATATCCTTCCAATAGATGGCAACCGGGCCGATCGCCCCGGTCTGTTCGTCAAACCAGCGGGTCTTCGCTACATTCGCTACACAAAAGATTATCGTTCAGCAGCAGTGAGCGCCCGGTCGGTGCGCTGACAAGTTTCCTGAATGTTTCTGTAGAATTTGACCAAGGTCAAGCGCCTAATCCTCCATGAGCATACGCAATCTGCAGTACCTGTTCGCACCGAAGTCAGTCGTACTGATCGGCGCCAGTGACAGGCCCCATAGCGTCGGCGCCACGGTGCTCGCCAATCTGATCGATGGCCGCGACTTCGACGAACTGCGTGAGCACCTGATGCTGGTGAACCCGCGGCTGCAGCAGCTGATGGGACTTCCGGTGTATCCCGACATCGCCAGCTTGCCGCAGGTGCCTGACATGGCAGTGATCGCCACGCCGCCCGCCACGGTACCGGGTTTGGTCGAGGCGCTGGTCGCGCGCGGCGCGCGCGCCGCGATTGTGCTGACGGCCGGCATGGATGCCGATCATGGTGACGGCCGCACCCACCGGCAGGCGATGCTCGATGCAGCGCGTCCAGCAGTCTTCCGCATTCTCGGTCCGAACTGCGTCGGCATCCTCGTGCCGGGCGTACGTCTGAACGCGAGCTTCGCGCACACGACGGCCTTGCCCGGCAAGATCGCTTTCGTGTCGCAATCGGGCGCGCTGGTGACCGCCGTGCTTGACTGGGCGCATGCACGCGGCATCGGCTTCTCGCATTTCGTGTCGCTGGGGGATGCGTCCGATATCGATTTCGGCGACATGCTCGACTATCTGGCGACCGACCCGCAGACCAGCGCGATCCTGCTGTACATCGAAGATGTTCGCAACGCGCGCAAGTTCATGTCGGCCGCGCGCGGCGCGGGCCGCAATAAGCCGGTGCTGGTGCTGAAGACCGGGCGGGCGCCCGAGGGCGCACGGGCCGCGGCCTCGCATACCGGCGCGCTGGCCGGGCTGGACGCTGTGTTCGACTCGGCGATACGACGCGCCGGCATGCTGCGCGTGCTGTCCACCGAAGCCTTGTTCGATGCGGTCGAGACGCTGGCGCGTGCGCAGCCGCTACGTGACGAGGAACTCATCATTCTGACCAATGGCGGCGGTCCCGGTGTGATGGCCACCGATGCGTTGATGCTGTCAGGCGGCAAACTGGCGACCCTGCCGCCCGAGACGGTGGCCGAGCTGAGCCGTGTTTTGCCGGCCAACTGGTCCCATGGCAATCCGATTGACATCATTGGCGATGCGCCGGTCGAGCGGTATCAGCGCGCGCTGGCCATTTTGTTCGAGCGCCATCCCGACAAGCCACTGCTGTTCATCCATGCGCCGACTGCCATCGTGCCATCGGTCGACATCGCGCGCGTGATCGCGCCCATGATCGTGCAGTCCCGTCAGCACGTCGTCGCCTGCTGGTTAGGCGCGACCGCGGTGGCCGAGTCGCGCCAGATCTTCTCCGACGCTGGCATACCGCAGTTCGGCACGCCCGAGGATGCGGTACAGGCATTCATGCAAGTCGTGGAATATCGACGCAACCAGCAACTGCTGGTCCAAACGCCGGCGGCTGGTACGCAGCACGATCCGATTAACCGCTCTGCTGCCCGCGCCATCATCGACCGTGCACTGGCCGAGGGTCGCAGCATGCTCACCGAGCCCGAATCCAAGGCGCTGCTGGAGGCTTGCCACATTCCGGTGGTCGACACGCGCATCGCGCGTACCGCCGGAGAGGCGCGCGAGATGGCCATGCAAATCGGATTGCCGGTAGCCGTCAAGGTGCTGTCGCAGGATATCTCGCACAAGACAGAGGTTGGCGGTGTCGTGCTCGACTTGGCCACACCGGACGAGGTCGAAGCCGCTGTGCACGGTATCGAGCAACGGCTGGCGCGCCTGCGACCCGAGGCTCGGCTGCAGGGCTTTTCAGTGCAGGCGATGGCACGCTGGCCGGATGCGCAGGAGCTGATCATCGGCATCACTACCGATCCCATCTTCGGCCCGGTGATCCTGTTCGGTCAGGGTGGCATTGCCGTCGAGGTACTGCAAGATCATGCCGTGGCGCTGCCACCGCTCAACAGCGTACTGGCGCGGGACATGATCCAGCGTACCCGCGTGGCCGGACTGCTTGCCGGATACCGCAATCGCAAGCCGGCCGACATCGAAGCCGTGTGCCATGTGTTGATCCAGGTGGCGCATCTCGCGGCCGAGTTACCGGAAGTCGCCGAGCTCGACCTGAATCCGCTGCTGGCCGACCATCATGGCGTCATCGCGCTGGATGCACGCGTGAAAATCCGGCCGACCCGCTTCCGGCATCCGCATGACCGGCTGGCGATCCGGCCCTACCCGCAGGAACTGGAAGAGTGCACGAGCTGGATGGGCGACACTTTGCTGCTGCGCCCGATCCGCCCTGAGGATTCGGACGAACACCAGCGCTTCTTCCGTTCGCTCGACCCGGTGGATGTACGCATGCGCATGTTCGTGCAGATTCGCGAACTACAACCGTCGCAGCTGGCGCGCATGACGCAGATCGACTACGACCGCGAGATGGCTTTTATTGCAGTGCGCAAGCGCGCTGACGGCAGCGACGAAACGCTCGGCGTCGTGCGCGGCGTCGCCGACCCGGATAACGACAAGGCCGAGTTCGCGATCATCATCCGCTCGGATCTGAAGGGCATGGGACTGGGCAGTATCCTGATGAACAAGTTGATCGCCTACTTCCGCCAGCGCGGCACGCGGCAGATCGTCGGCGAGGCGCTGTCAGACAATCGCGCGATGATGGAGCTGATGCGCGATCTCGGCTTCAGCCTGCGCAGCAATCCCGGCGAGGGTACCGTCGAGCTGCGCTTCGACCTGACAGGCGCCTGAACACCGATGGCAGTCTGCGGCTGAGTGAGATGGCGTTGCATGTGTTTATTTATCTTGGCATTGAATGATCGGACAGACCGTTGCTGATGGCGTTGCGCCGTCTTGCCGTACCGATCGATCTGCCTGCGACGGCGTGCCTCGCCATCGACGTTTTGCAAGAGGCAATGAGCTTGCCGTTCCCGTCACCATTGAGGTTGTCATTTTGTGACGGCTGGTCAATTTTGACTTAAGTCAAGGTAATTCGCGGGGTGGATTCGTAGACTCCAGTCGCCTGAGCGGTGCGACCGCGCGCCCGAGGCGTTTGCGAGCGCTCATGAACTTCCAGACCATACCGATCCATCCCGCCCAGCATGTTGAGTTCGATGCCGTGCTGCTGCGCCGGCTGAGCCAGTCCGGCCCGCGCTACACGTCATATCCGACGGCTGACCGCTTCACCGATACTTTCGGCTACCGCGATTACCTGCAGGCCGTCACCCATCTGCATTCACGTGGTGCGCGTCATCCGTTGTCGCTGTATCTGCACATACCATTCTGCGACACGGTCTGCTACTACTGCGGCTGCAACAAAATCGTCACCAGGAATCGCGAGAAGGCCGCCACCTATCTCGGCTACCTGAAGCGCGAGATTGCGATGCAGGGCAAGCTGTTCGCCGGCTTTAACCAGGTCGAGCAGCTGCATTTCGGCGGTGGTACGCCGACTTACCTGTCCGACGCGCAGATGGACGATCTGATGCAGCACATTCGCCGCTGGTTCGTGCTGGCCGATGATGACAAGGGCGAATACTCGATCGAGGTCGATCCGCGCAGCGTCACTGCTGAACGCATTCACACGCTGCGTCGCCAGGGTTTCAACCGCATCAGCCTCGGTGTGCAGGACTTCGATGCCGACGTGCAGAAAGCCGTCAACCGTCTCCAGCCAGAGGAAAAGACACTCGAGGTGATCCGTGCCGCACGCGAAGCCGGCTTTCGCTCGGTCAGTGTCGACCTGATCTACGGTCTGCCTAAGCAGACCGTGATGACGATGAAACAGACCCTGTCCAAAGTCATCGCCGCGAATCCGGACCGCATCGCTGTTTACCATTACGCGCACCTGCCGCATCTGTTCAAGCCGCAACGCCGCATCCACGACGAGGACTTGCCGAGTTCGGATGCCAAGCTCGACATGCTGTCGCTATGCATCCGCCGGCTGGAAGAGGCCGGTTATGCGTATATCGGTATGGACCATTTCGCCAAGCCGACCGATGAGCTCGCTATTGCACAGCGGCAGGGCCGGCTGCACCGGAATTTTCAGGGTTACTCGACTCACGCGGAGTCTGACCTTATCGCCTGCGGTGTGTCGGCGATCAGTTCGGTCGGCATGTGCTACAGCCAGAACGCGAAGACGCTGGAGGAATACTACGACCGCCTCGACCATGACGAGCTGCCGATTGCCCGCGGTTATCAGCTGAGCATGGACGATATGCTCCGGCGCTTCATCATCCAGATGTTGATGTGCAATTTCGAGCTGTCGATCCGCTCTCTCGAAGAGGCTTATCCGATCAAGTTCGACGCTTATTTCGCGCTCGAGCTCGAACAGTTGCAGGAATTGCAGGCCATGGGCTTGCTGACCATGGACGGCGACTGGATCGAGGTCACCCTGAAGGGGCGGCTGCTTATCCGGAATATCTGCATGGTCTTCGACCGTCACTTGCAGCGCGCAAGACAGTTACAATCAGAACCCCTGCGTTATTCGCGCACCGTGTAGCGCTGTGTCACGCGTTGCCAGAGCGTGCGGCAAGCTCGCTCCGGCCGGTGCCCGCTTTGTAGACCGCCCGTGTGGGTGGGACTCATCAAATGACAACGATTTCCCTGTTGCCGATTTTCCTGATCGGTCTTCTTGGCGGCGTGCATTGTGTCGGCATGTGCGGCGGCATCGTCGGCGCATTTTCTGTTGCGACGCCGCGCCGCTCCTTTCCGATCGCGGTGAGCACGACCGGCAGCTTGTCATCAACGGTGGCCGACAGCGGTATGCGGGTACTCTCTTTCAACGTCGGCCGGATTGCCAGTTACGCGATCGCTGGCGCACTGGCGGGCCTGCTCGGCAGCATTCCCGCGCTGATCAATCTGGCGGCGCTGCAGACTGCAGCTTACTGGCTGGCCAACCTGATGCTGGTGCTGCTCGGATTAACGCTGATGAATGCCTGGCATGGACTGGCACGCATCGAAGCTGTCGGCCGCGTCGTGTGGCGCCAGGTGCAACCGCTGATGCGGCGGCTGCTGCCAGTGCACAATCCCGCACAGGCGCTCGCCCTCGGCGCGCTGTGGGGCTGGGTGCCGTGCGGCATGGTCTACAGCGTGCTGATGACGGCGCTTCTTACCGGCTCAGCCACCTATGGTGCGCTGGTGATGCTCGTGTTCGGGCTGGGCACGCTGCCGCTGTTGTTCACGATCGGCGTGGCCGGCACGTCGGTACAGCCCTTCCTGCAGCGACGCGCGGTGCGCAGCGCGGCCGGCGTGCTGGTGCTGGCGTTTGGTCTGCTCGGACTGGTGCGCGTGGCTACCGGCCTGTCGCATGGCTGGCTGGACAGCGTCTGCATCACCCCGGCCAGATAATGGCGGGCAGATGACGACGGCAAAGATGACCACGACCACAGAGACCGGTATCACCACCACGGCAGCCAAGACAAACCCGGTGACCACCGAAGGCGCGCTCGACCCGTGCTTTCATTGCGGTCTGCCGGTACCGGCCGGCAGCCATTGGAAGGTGCCGATTGACGGCATCGAACGTGCCATGTGCTGTCCGGGCTGCGAAGCTGTCGCGCAGGCCATCGTCGACAACCACCTGACTGACTATTACCGCAGCCGACAGAGCCTGCCGCAAGGTGTCGCCACGCCAGTGCCCGATGAGCTCAAGCTGTATGACACGCCCGAGCTGGCAGCGCAGTTCTCCGGCGCCGATGGCGGTGCCGAGGCGACACTGTCGATCGAGGGCATACGCTGCGCGGCGTGTGTCTGGCTGATCGAAAAGCGACTGTCGCAGGTGCCGGGCCTGACTGCGGCCAACCTCAACGTGTCCACCGAAAAGCTGCAGGTCAGCTGGGATGCCGAACGCTGCAAGCCCAGCGACATCCTGCAGGCGGTGCGTGAGGTCGGCTACGTCGCGTATCCATTTGACCCGATACAGCACGGCGAACTGCTGCGCAAGAACGCGCGCAAGATGTTCAAGCAGGTCTTTGTCGCCGGCTTGTCGATGATGCAGGTGATGATGTACGCGGTGCCGGTTTACATGGCGGGTTCCGAAGCGATCGAGCCGGATATGGAGGCGCTGATGCGCTGGGCCAGCCTGCTGTTGACGCTACCTGCTGTGCTGTATTCCGCCGCACCTTTTTTCAAGGGAGCGTGGGCCGACCTGAAACGGCGAGCGCCCGGTATGGACGTGCCGGTTGCCCTCGGTATCGCGGCAGCATTCATTGGCAGCACCCATGCGACCATCGTCAATCGCGGCGACGTGTATTTCGATTCCGTCACGATGTTCATTTTCCTGCTGCTGTGCAGCCGCTATCTCGAACTCGTCGCCCGGCGTCGTGCAGCTGGCTCGCTGGAGACCATGCAAAGAGCGCTGCCGGACGCGGCATGGCTGCTGAAAGCCTATCCCGGCAGCCGCGCCGCCACCCGGATCGCTGCCGTGCAGCTGCGCGCCGGCGATGTCATTCTTGCCAAGCCGGGCGAGGCGGTGCCGGCTGACTGTACCGTGATCGACGGCGAGACCTCGGTCGACTTGTCGCTGCTGACCGGCGAGAGTGCGCCACAGCGCAAGACCGCCGGCGAGCAGGTCGCGGGCGGCGCGGTAAACGTCAGCCAGCCGGTACTGATGCGCGTCGACAAGGCCAGCCGCGACAGTACGCTGTCGGCACTGATCCGTCTGATCGAGCGGGCCGGTCAGGGCAAGCCCCAGGTTGCGCAATGGGCCGACCGTATCGCCGCCTGGTTCGTCGGCACGCTGTTGCTGTTTGCGCTGGCGGTGTTTGCGTTCTGGAGCTGGCACGACGCCGCTCGGGCGTGGCCGATCGCCATTGCCGTGCTGGTCGTGTCCTGCCCGTGTGCCCTGTCGCTGGCCACGCCGTCGGCACTGGCGGCGGCCACTGACCGCTTGCTGAAGCAGGGCGTGCTGGTGATGCAGCCGCATGTGCTCGAAACACTGCACCGGGCAACTCATGTCATCTTCGACAAGACCGGCACGCTGACCGAAGGACGACCCGTGTTAAGGCGCGTCACGCCGCTTGGAGCAATCGATGAAGCGCAGGCCAGGGCTGTGGCCGCCGCACTGGAGGCGGGCAGCGCGCATCCGATTGCGCATGCGCTGGCAGCGACTGGCGATGACTTGCCGCAGGCAACGGCCGTTGAATTCGTGCCGGGGCAGGGCATCAGCGGCATGGTCGATGGTGTGCGCTACCGGATCGGTAGCGCCGGCTTTGTGGCAGAACTGGCCGGTGGCGACGCATCCGGCGCTGCGCAAGCCGGTGTCACCGAAGTCTTCCTTGGCAGTGATGCGGGCTGGCTGGCGCGCTTCGAGCTGGCTGACGGACTGAAGGCGGATGCGAAACCGTCGGTCGACTGGTTTCGCTCGCGCGGCTGCCGCGTGATCCTGTTGTCCGGCGATGCGTCGGCAATCGCGCGCGAGGTGGGCGATGTCCTCGGCATGGACGAGGCCCACGGCGACATGCTGCCGCAGCAAAAGATGGAATTCGTACAAGCCCTGCAGCGCAGCGGTGCTGTCGTCACGATGGTCGGCGACGGCATCAACGATGCCGCGGTGCTGCGTGCGGCCGACGTGTCATTCGCGATGGGATCCGGCGCCGCACTCGCGCAGTCGCATGCCGATGCGGTACTGCTGTCCGGCAGTCTGCAATCGCTGCTCGATGCCGATCTGTCAGCACGCGCGTGCATGCGCGTCATTCGTCAGAACCTCCTGTGGGCCAGCGTGTACAATCTGGCGGCGATACCCGCTGCCGCTTTCGGCATCCTCACACCCTGGATGGCCGGCGTTGGCATGTCGGCCAGCTCCGCGCTGGTCGTGCTGAACGCGCTGCGCCTGCAGCGTCTTCCCAAGCATTGAACCTCTTCACGTCTTATGGAATCCCTGTACCTGCTCATACCCTTGTCTGTCGTCGCGGTGTTCGTGGCGCTGTGGGTATTTTTCAAGGCAATGGACAGCGGCCAGTTCGACGATCTCGAAGGCCCGGCGCTGCGCATCCTGCAAGATGACGACAGTGTTCATGCCGAGACTGCGCAGTTAGAAAAACATACCGAGAAATAACTGCAGTAGCACTCACTTCGGCTACCGGACTAATTTGACACAGGTCAAAGATTGTTGACCTGTCGCAACGTACCCTCGACCGATCCTTGAAGCAATCCGTCTTTTGTAAACCTGGAGGAGTTCCTGTGGACACAGCACTGAACTACAACTACCGCGTGGTCAAGCAATTCGCGATCATGACGGTGGTGTGGGGCGTTGTGGGTATGCTGGTGGGGGTGATCATCGCCGCCCAACTCGCATTCCCCGAGCTAAATTTCGATACTGCCTGGCTGACGTACGGCCGACTGCGGCCGTTACATACGAACGCGGTGATTTTTGCGTTTGGCGGTAGTGCTCTGTTTGCGACTTCGTATTACGTCGTTCAGCGTACCAGCCAGGTACGCTTGTTCTCCGATACGCTGGCAGCCTTCACGTTCTGGGGCTGGCAGGTGGTAATCGTCGCAGCGGCCGTGTCCCTGCCGCTGGGCTGGACGTCCGGCAAGGAATATGCCGAACTCGAATGGCCGATCGACATCCTGATTGCCCTGGTCTGGGTCGCGTATGCCGTCGTGTTCTTCGGCACCCTCATCAAGCGCAAGGTGTCGCACATCTATGTGGCGAACTGGTTTTACGGCGCATTCATTCTGACCGTCGCGGTACTGCACATCGTCAACTCGGCGGCGATGCCTGCGTCGCTGACCAAGTCCTACTCGGCTTACACCGGCGTGCAGGATGCGATGATTCAGTGGTGGTACGGTCATAACGCGGTCGGCTTCTTCCTGACCGCCGGTTTCCTCGGCATGATGTATTACTTCATTCCGAAGCAGGCCGAGCGTCCGGTCTTTTCGTACCGTCTGTCGATCGTTCACTTCTGGGCGCTGATCTTCACCTACATGTGGGCGGGTCCGCACCACCTGCACTACACCGCGCTGCCGGACTGGACGCAGTCGCTGGGCATGGTGTTCTCGCTCATCCTTCTGGCGCCGAGCTGGGGCGGCATGATCAACGGCATCATGACGCTGTCGGGCGCATGGAACAAGCTGCGTCACGACCCTATCCTGAAGTTCCTGATCGTCTCGCTGTCTTTCTATGGCATGTCGACCTTCGAAGGTCCGATGATGTCGATAAAGACCGTCAACGCACTGTCGCACTACACCGACTGGACCGTTGGCCACGTGCACTCCGGCGCGCTTGGCTGGGTTGGCCTGATCTCGATGGGTTCGATCTACTACCTGCTGCCGCGTCTGTCGGGCAAGAAGGAAATGTGGAGTGTGCGTCTGATTGAATGGCACTTCTGGACCGCGACCATCGGCATCGTGCTGTACATCGCGTCAATGTGGATCGCCGGTGTGATGCAAGGTCTGATGTGGCGCGCGGTGAATGACGACGGCACGCTGACTTACAGCTTCGTCGAGAGCGTTAAGGCGACCTTCCCGTACTACGTGATCCGCATGGCTGGCGGCGTGCTGTACCTGGCTGGCATGCTGATGATGGCCTACAACATGATCAAGACCGTCAGCGGTAGCAAACCGGTGGATACCCGTATCCCGGCTGCCAACCGCGCACACGCGTAATACCTGGAGAGAATTGAATGAAACTCGCTCATGATTCCATCGAACGCAAGCCCTGGCTGCTGATCGTGCTGGTGCTTCTGGTGATCAGCATTGGCGGCCTCGTCGAGATCGTTCCGCTGTTCTTCCAGAAGTCCACGACCGAGCCGGTGGCGGGCCTGACGCCGTATAACGCGTTGCGACTGGCCGGCCGCGATGTTTACGTACGCGAAGGCTGCTACAACTGCCATTCGCAGATGATCCGCCCATTCCGCGCCGAGACCGAGCGCTACGGCCATTACTCGGTCGCCGGCGAATTCGTCTATGACCGACCGTTCCAGTGGGGCTCCAAGCGCACCGGTCCGGACCTGGCACGCGTCGGTGGCCGCTACTCCGATGACTGGCACCGCGAGCACCTGAACAATCCGCGCGCTTTGGTGCCCGAGTCGAACATGCCGGCTTATCCCTGGCTGGGCAAGACGACGCTCGATCCGCAGGCCATCGTGCCGAAGATGCAAGCGCTCAAGCTGCTCGGCGACCCGTACACCGACGAGCAGATCGCGTCGGCACCGAAAGAGCTCGAAGGCAAGACCGAGCTGGATGCGCTGGTGGCCTATCTGCAGGGCCTCGGCACGCAGATCAAGGCACGGAGGTAATCATGGATTTCACGACGCTGCTGACGGACGCGCGCAGTCTCATCACCCTGCTGAGCCTGCTGACCTTTCTCGGCATTGTTTTCTGGACTTATGTCGCGCACCGCAAACAGGACTTCGATGAGGCAGCCATGCTGCCCTTCGCGGATGAGGATACGAACACTATGAAGCAGGAGCGGGGTCATGGCTGATTTCATCAACGATTTCTGGGGCATTTACGTTACCGTCCTGACGATCGTGTCGATCGCAGGCTGTGCACTGTTGCTGTGGTCGCAATCGAAGGTCAAGATCGCGATCCCCAAGGACGGCAAGGTCGTGGAGACCACCGGACACTCGTGGGACGAAGGTCTTGAAGAATTGAATAACCCGATGCCGCGCTGGTGGATGTGGATGTTCTATATCACCATCGTCTTCGGCATTGCCTACCTCGCGCTATACCCGGGTCTGGGCACGTTTGCCGGCAAGCTCGGCTGGACCTCGACGGGCGAGTACGAGAAGGAACTGGCGGTTGCGGATACCGAAGTCGGACCGTTGTTCGAGAAGTACAAGGCGACCGACCTCAAAGCGGTCGCGGCCGATCCCAAGGCGCAGGCGATGGGCGAGCGGCTGTTCTTGACCTATTGCGCACAGTGTCATGGCTCGCTCGCACAGGGGGGCAAGAGCTATCCGAAGCTGACTGATGGCGAATGGCTGTATGGCGGCGAACCCGAGGTGATCAAGACCACGATTCTCAAGGGTCGCCACGGTCAGATGCCGCCGATGGGCGCTGCGGTGGGTGGCGAGAAGGAAATCGAAAACGTCGCGCACTACGTGCTGTCGCTGTCGAATTCCGCGCATGATCCGATCAAGGCTGCGTTCGGCAAGGAAAAGTTCGGTGCCTGCGCCGCCTGTCATGGCGCGGAAGGCACGGGCAATCAGGCCCTGGGTGCGCCTAACCTGACCGACAAGGTCTGGCTGTATGGCGGTAGTGTCTCGACCATCATGGAAACCATCCGTAACGGTCGTAACAACCAGATGCCGGCCTTCGAGGAATTCCTCGGCGAAGGCAAGGTGCATCTGCTGGCCGCCTACGTCTGGAGTCTGTCGAACCAGCCAGTGGTCGCCGCCGGCGGCAAGTAATATCCCGCGCGCCGCCGGTGTCTTTCCGGTGGCGCCAAAGTTCTCTGGAAGCCAACGGGAAATCTGATGGAGAAAGCCTCCCCGGAAGTTGCAGTCATCAAGATGTACGAAGCGCGGAAGGAAATTTATCCGCGCGAAATTCAGGGAAGGTATGCCAGCCTTCGCTGGTTCTTCGTTTGGTTCACGCAGATCCTTTTCTACGGACTGCCCTGGCTCGAATGGAACGGTCGTCAGGCCGTTCTGTTCGATCTGGGTGCGCGTAAATTCTATATCTTCGGCATTGTTCTCTGGCCGCAGGATTTTATTTATCTGGCGGCGCTGCTGATTATCAGCGCCTATTCGCTCTTCCTGTTCACCGCCATCTTCGGTCGGGTATGGTGCGGCTTCACGTGTCCGCAGACGGTCTATACCGAAATCTTTATGTGGTTCGAGCGCAAGATCGAGGGTAGTCGCAGCGCGCGCATGCGTCTCGACAAGCAGCCGATGTCGGCCGAGAAGTTTCTCCGCAAATTGTCCAAGCATGGCGTCTGGATCGCCTTTGCGCTCTGGACCGGCTACACCTTCGTCGGTTATTTCACGCCTATCCATGTGCTGACGGACAGCATCGCCACGCTTTCGCTGGGTCCCTGGGAATGGTTCTGGGTGCTGTTCTACTCGTTCGCTACCTATGGCAATGCCGGCTGGATGCGTGAACAGGTCTGTAAATACATGTGTCCTTACGCGCGCTTCCAGAGCGCCATGTTCGACAAGGACAGCCTGATCATCACTTACGACAAGGATCGCGGCGAGCCGCGCGGCTCACGCAGCAAATCCGATGCTGCGACCAGCAAGCAGCTGGGCGATTGCATTGACTGCTCGATGTGCGTGCAGGTCTGCCCGACCGGCATCGACATCCGTAACGGCCTGCAGTACGAATGCATCGGTTGCGCCGCTTGTGTCGATGCGTGCAACAGCGTGATGGACAAGATCGGCGCCCCGCGCGGTCTGGTGCGCTACTGGACCGATCATGCGATGACGCATCGCTGGACTACGCCGGAAATCGTTCGCCATGCATTCAGGCCGCGCGTGCTGATTTACTCGGGGGTGCTGGTCGCAATTGTTGCCCTGTTCTTCGGCACGCTGCTCACGCGCACGCCAGTCAAGATGGACGTAATTCGAGACCGCGGCTCGATGGGTCGTGAGGTTGAGGATGGCAAGATTGAAAACGTGTATCGCCTCCAGATCATGAACACCGATGAGGCGCCGCATCGCTACAAGCTCGAGGTCGAGGGCATCGACAGCGTGCATCTGGTCGGGATAAGCGAAGTGTCGCTCGGCTCGACCGAATCGCGTGCGGTGCCGGTGGCAGTGCGTACCGCAGAGGGACAGGGCGCCAAAGGTTCGAACAAGATCTACTTCAAGCTCACCGCAGTCGATGATCCGAGCGTGCAGGTGAAAGAGAAGGCCGTGTTCTTCGTGCCGCGCTAAAGCGGAAAGGAAAGCAAGCTGTGCAGACAATGAATAATGATTCACAACCGTGGTATCGGCACCGCTGGCCCTGGTTGCTGATGATGGGGCCGGTCGCCGTGCTGATCGCCGGTGTCATCACGACCTGGATTTCCTTTGCGGGCGCCGATGCGCTGGTCGTCGATGACTATTACAAAAAGGGGAAGGCGATCAATCAGGATCTGCGACGCGACCACGCTGCAGCGAAGCTCCGCCTCACAGCATCGATGCGTTATGATGCGGCCAACGGCACTTTGAGCGGTCGCGTGCAAGGCCTGTCGCAGGTGGGGCCCGTGGTCCTGCTGCTGATTCATCCGACGGTGCCGGCCAAAGATGTACGGCAGTCGGTGACGCCGCAAGCGTCCGGCGAGTTCAGCCTGTCCTTGCCCTTGCTGGATCGGGCGCGATGGCAGGTACAGCTCGAGGACACGGCTGGCGAATGGCGCCTGCATGGCGACTGGTCCTGGCCAGAGCAGAAAAATATAGACATCCGGCCGATCGCCGAGATTGGCAAGGACGCATGACAGACCGGGTACGGAATCGGCGCGCAGCCATCCCGGCTCGGTAGATTCGGAGGAGATCGATGCTCAAATTGGCGATGTCGGTACTTTGGCCGTCATTCATTTCGGCCATCATTGCCGAAGGCTTTTTCTTTTCCGTATTTGATCCGAGCGACCTGATGCTGGTCGGCGGTCAGATCGAGCTGGCACCTATCGCTGCGTATACGATGGGGTTCTTCTTCTTCTGGACGGTGTGCGCGATCGCCAGCATGATCAGTCTTTATCTGGTCCGCACCGAAGTTCCAAGTCATCCGCCGTTCTGACACGTCACCATCGCTCCATCACGCTTGGTTATGGCGGGCGGTTCTGGCGCTGCGGTTGAACAAGGTGCGGGGAGCCGCCGGATCCCTGTTGGATCTCGCGGCGTGGTGACGAGACGGGCGTTTTCTCTGAGTGCCTGTCACAGAGCGTCGATGTCCAGGCGCACCGGCGTAGATCGAATTTACCGGTGCGGTCAGACTGCCAACGCCGCCAGCGGCCTAACGAGATACGCTCTTAATCGGTCGCAGAGATCGGGTCGCTTACTGCTGTGCCCGCCGCAATCGCACGCAGCCGTTCCGGATCCAGCATTTCGATCTCTCGATTCGCGACGCGCAGCAGACCCTGCTTCTTCAGCCTCGACAGCAGCCGGCTGATGCTCTCGATGGTGAGTCCGAGATAGTTGCCGATCTCTTCGCGCGACATGCGCAACTGGAAGGTGGTCGATGAATATCCGCGCGCCGCATAGCGCGACGCGAGGTTGACCAGGAAGGCGGCGAAGCGCTGCTCGGCGCGCATGTTCCCCAGCAGGAGCATCACATTCTGTTCGCGCGTGATCTCACGGCTCATCATTCGGTGAAAATGATGCAGCAGCGTCGGTATCGTGCCGAACAGGTCTTCCAGACGGGAAAACGGAATCTCGCACACCTCGCTGTCCTCGAGCGCCATCGCGTCGCAGTGATGACGGTCGGTACTGATCGCATCCATGCCCAACAGTTCGCCAGCCATCTGGAAGCCCGTGATCTGTTGCTCGCCGCCGGGGCTCACCTGATACGTCTTGAAATGTCCGAGACGAATGGCGTACAGGTTCGTGAAAGGGTCTTCCATCCGGTACAGCAGCGTGTCTTTCGCAACCTTGCGGCGCCGTCCGATGATCTGGTCGAGCCGCTGCATATCCGACTCCCCAAGTCCCATCGGCAGGCACAGCTGGTGCATGCTGCATGTTGAACAACTGTTGCGCAGCGAGTTGATGGAAATCGCGTTGCAGGCGGTAGTGGCGGCGGGCTGTGTCATGGCGTCTCAATAAAGATGAGCGAGAGGACTGTATCGCAGAAGTCGCACGACCGCCACTTTGCAGACCGAATCTGGCTTATTCAACGGACTCGTAGGGGAGTCCGACATAATTTTCCGCAATATTTGTCAGACCTGCTTCCGAGCCCGTGTAATAGGCCAGTTCGGCTTCCTGGATGCGCTGGCTGAACGGGTCGTCCGAGAATTTGTGGAGGATGGACGTCATCCACCACGAGAAGCGCTCGGCCTTCCAGATTCGTCGCAGGCAGATCTCTGAATATTTCGCCACCAGATCGATCCTGCCCTCGTTGTAGCGGCGGCGCAGAACGTGATAAAGAGTATACACATCGCTGGCCGCCAGGTTGAGTCCCTTTGCTCCGGTCGGCGGCACGATATGGGCGGCGTCGCCGACCAGGAACATGCGCCCGAATTGCATGGGTTCGGCGACGAAGCTGCGCAGTGGCGCAATACTCTTCTCGATCGACGGGCCGGTCACCATCTGGCGCGCGATATCCTCCGGCAGGCGCGCCTGCAGTTCTTCCCAGAAGCGGTCGTCCGACCAGTCGTCGACGTTGTCAGTCAGGCTGCACTGCACGTAATAGCGCGACAGCATCGGCGATCGCATGCTGCACAGCGCAAAGCCGCGCTCGTGATTTGCGTAGATCAGTTCTTCAGACGCGGGCGGCGTGCGCGACAGGATGCCGAGCCAGCCGAACGGGTAGACCCGTTCGAACAGGCGTATGCGCTCCGGAGGCACGGACTTGCGGGACACGCCATGAAAGCCGTCGCAGCCGGCGATGTAGTCGCACTCGATGGTGTGCCGCTGCCCATCCTTCGTGAACGTGACGCGCGGATGCTCGCTGTCGAAATCATGCACCGCAACATCCTCAGCTTCGTAGATGCTGATGGCGCCTGAGGCGGCACGCGCTTCCATCAGGTCTTTCGTTACCTCGGTCTGCCCGTACACGATCACTGTCTGGCCACCCGAATATTTTTTCAGGTCGACTCGCTCCAGCCGTCCGCCGAACGACAGCGCAAAGCCCTCGTGCACATGACCTTCCCGATCCATCCGCTCGCTCACGCGTGCCTCGCGCAACAGGTTCGCAGTGCCTTGCTCCAGCACGCCGGCACGGATGCGCGAGAGCACATAGTCCGGCGACTTGGCCTCGATGATCACGTTGTCGATACCCTGCAATTCCAGCAGGCGTCCGAGCAACAGCCCGGACGGACCGGCCCCGATGATGGCGACTTGAGTTTTCATGATGGTGGTTACCGTGAGGAGTGGCGGTAATTTCTCGTTAAAACCGCGAGTGTCCTGGCTAACGGGTCGCTTGGGAATGGACGATAGTGATCAATCTTTGTACATTTCGAGGATTCAGATTGCAAAGAACACCATCCAATGGCACGTCGAGACCGCACCGATCAAGCCGTTCCTGTCTTTGAATTGTATGGGGAAAAAGGCCCGAGGCCGGCATGGGATCCGATCCACGTCGAATCCATCGCCACCCGAAGTAGCTTGCACAATTGGGAGATCCGGCCGCACCGGCATCATGGCCTGTTCCAGCTGTTGTGGCTGGCCACAGGTGCGGGTCAGCTGGTGCTCGACGATGTGCCGGGCCAGCTTATATCCGGCTCGGTTGTGCTGGTGCCGCAGCATTGCGTCCATGGATTTCGTTTCGAGCGCGACGCTGGCGGGCTGGTCCTCACGCTCGCGTATCCGATGCTGGTCGGGCTCTCCGGCGAGCTCGGTCGGCGCCTGCTGGCGCTGTCATCGCCCTGCGTACTGGACTTGAGCGGTACTGGTGTGCATGAGCAAATCTCGTATCTGTTGCGGTCGGTTGCGGAGGAATACGAGAACCCCGAGCCGTTCCGACCGCAACTGCTGGAAGCGCTGATCGTGGCGGTGCTGGCCTTGCTGCTGCGCCAGCCGGCATTCAGCGATGGCGTGCATGAAGGGAACCGCGGACTTTTACCGTCAGCGGCTGCTGTGCATCTGGAACGTTTTATGGCAGAGGTTGAGCGCAGTTTTCTGACGCATGCACCGCTGGCGCATTACGCGTCGCAACTCGGCGTCAGCGCGGCGCATCTGAATGCGCTTTGCCGCCGCTATGCCGGTCGTTCGGCACTGGGTGTGATCCACGACCGGCTGATGCTCGAGGCGCGCCGTAATCTTGTCTACACCGCGATGACGGTGCGCGAGGTAGCAGAACTTCTTGGTTTTTCGGATCCGGCGTATTTCACGCGCTTTTTCAAGCGTTCCACCGGCAGGTCACCGACGGAATTCAGGGAGCGCGCGGATCTGTCATCCGGCCTGTCCTGAGGCGGGTGCTGTCGCCGTTTCGGCCGGATCCGTGACGATGCCCAGGTCAGGGCAGCAGCACCGCCAATTCGCTGGCGGCATTCAGTAGCGCCGGCAGGAATGTCTGCTCGACCTGCGCGCGCGCCACCCGGGTGGCCTGGGCGCCAATGTTCAGTGCCGCCATGGTGGAGCCGGATGCTCCCCGGACCGGCACCGCGATCGAACGCAGGCCAATCTCAAGCTCTTCCTCCACGACCGCGTAACCTTTTTGTCGGACTTCGGCAATGATCTCGCGCAGTCGCACCTCGGACACCTCGGTGCGATCGGTAAAGGCGACCAGCTTCACGTGGGAGAAGTAAGCATTGAGCTCGGCTTCCGGGAGTCCCGCCAGCAGCACCCGCCCGAGCGAGGTGCAGTAGGCCGGTAGCCGGCTGCCGGCGTTCAGTGCGACCGACAACACGCGCGAGGTCTGCGAACGCGAGATATACAGAACCTCGTGGTCTTCCAGCACCGCCAGCGAGCATGATTCGTTGAGCGTACGGCTCAACTGGTTCAGGCAAGGCTGCGCCGCGATGGTCAACGGTGTTGACGACAGGTACGAGTAGCCGAGCGACAGGATCCTTGGTTTCAGGAAGAAATTGTTGGCTTCCGAATCCGCGTAGCCCAGCTGCTTCAGTGTGTACAGGCAGCGACGCACGGCAGCGCGCGGTATGCCGGTCTTGTGGCTGATCTGGGCAATCGTCATCGCACGGCGCTGGTCGCTGAAAGCCTTCACCACAGCCAAGCCTCGCGCAAGCGAAGTCATGAAACTGGGATCGGTCAATGCATCGATCTCTTCGGCGATCGTCAGCGGCCGCGGCGGCAACGCAGGAGGCTCCATGGCAGGTTCCTGTTCCTGTGTTTCCGGCGCGGTGGCGCGATGGGGGTCGGTAATGGCGGTGGATAAGTTCTGCATAGTTAATCGCTGTGAAGGGTGGCTGTCTTGTGGACTCAAGCCGCATCGCGCAGATCGGAAGGCTTCCGGAAGCGGCAAGGCGTTACCGTAACGGAATTAAATATTTTTTTGACAATTGCACTTTCCGGCGATGACGCAACCGACTTGTCGGGGGCGAATGCGATGGGAATGTTGTGTCTTTCCTACAGTGCCGGGCCTTTCATGCCCACCCCAACTTGGTTGTTCGGACGTCGAACGGAATTTTTTGTTGCACTCTTGCCGACGCAAGTGGGCAACGATAAACTTCGGCGCGCTGGCTAAGTGTTCTATAAACAGCCAATTGTTCGATAAACGAACATTCATCGGAAGTATAGGCTGAGAACGCTGCGTCATCAACGGGCGATCTGCACGCGTGCAGGCAATCGTTCGCTCATGTTCGCCCGTTCCGGGCGAGCACTATCCATTCAGGAGGCTACTCTTGGTCGACAAGATCGTTTCAGACCTGGCACAGGCTGTCGCTGGTATTCAGGACGGCGCGACGGTGATGATCGGCGGTTTCGGCAACGCCGGCATGCCGAGCGCACTGATCGATGCCCTGATTGCACAGGGTGCCGGTGAACTTACTATCGTCAACAACAATGCCGGCAACGGCGATACCGGCCTGGCAGCACTGCTGGCGGCGGGCCGCGTGAAGAAGATCATCTGCTCATTCCCGCGGCAAGCCGACTCGCATGTATTCGACCGCTTGTATCGCGCCGGCCAGATCGAGCTCGAACTCACGCCGCAGGGCAATCTCGCTGAGCGCATTCGTGCTGCCGGGGCCGGCATCGGCGGCTTTTTCTCCCCCACCGGCTACGGCACGCTGCTGGCCGAGGGCAAGGAGACGCGCGTCATCGGTGGCCGGCACTATGTGCTGGAGTCGCCGATCCATGCCGACTTCGCGCTGATCAAAGCCTTGAAAGGCGACCGCTGGGGCAATCTCGTCTACCGCAAGGCTGCGCGCAATTTCGGTCCGATCATGGCGATGGCCGCGAAATGCACCATCGCGCAGGTCGATGAGATCGTGCCGCTGGGCGAGCTCGACCCGGAAGTGATCGTCACACCCGGCATCTTCGTTCAGCGAGTTGTTCAGACCGGAGGTGTGCAATGAAGCGATTTACCCGCGACGAGATCGCGCGCCGCGTCGCGCAAGACATCCCCGAGGGCGCCTATGTCAACCTCGGCATCGGCCTGCCGACCATGGTCGCCAATCATCTCGATCCGTCGAAGGAAATTTTCCTGCATAGCGAGAACGGCATCCTCGGCATGGGTCCGGCGCCGCAGCCGGGCGCAGAAGACCCTGATCTGATCAATGCCGGCAAACAGCCAGTGACCTTGCTGACCGGCGGCGCCTATTTTCACCATGGGGACTCCTTCGCGATGATGCGCGGCGGCCATCTCGACATCTGCGTGCTCGGCGCGTTCCAGGTGTCACAGAGCGGCGACCTGGCCAACTGGCACACCGGCGCACCGGATGCGATTCCCGCCGTCGGCGGGGCGATGGATCTGGCCATCGGCGCCAAGCGCGTGTTCGTGATGATGGAGCACCAGACCAAGAGCGGCGAGAGCAAGCTCGTCGAGCGCTGCAGCTATCCACTGACCGGGGTCGGCTGCGTTGCGCGAATCTATACCGATCTGGCGACGATCGACGTCACCCCTGATGGACTGCGCGTGATCGACATGGCAGATGGACTGACGCTGGCTGAATTGCAGGCGCTGACCGGCGTGCCGCTGGCAATGGCTTGACGGGCGCAGGACGAATCCACTTCCAACTACAGGACAACGAATGAAACAGGTATTCATTTGCGATGCAATCCGCACGCCGATCGGTCGCTTCGGTGGCGCACTCAAAGACGTGCGTGCCGACGACCTCGGCGCAGTGCCGCTGCGCGCTCTGCAGGAACGCAATCCGACGGTCGATTGGGCTGCGGTCGACGAAGTGATCTTTGGCTGCGCGAACCAGGCGGGCGAAGACAACCGCAACGTCGCACGCATGTCGTCGCTGCTGGCGGGCCTGCCGCTGTCGGTGCCGGGAGCTACCGTGAACCGGCTGTGCGGCTCGGGTATGGATGCCATCGGCAGCGCGGCGCGCGCAATCCGCTCGGGTGAGACGACGCTGATGATTGCTGGCGGTGTCGAATCGATGACCCGCGCGCCCTTCGTGATGGGCAAGGCCGATAGTGCTTTTTCGCGTAACGCGCAAATCTTCGACACGACCATCGGCTGGCGCTTCATCAATCCGCAGATGAAGGCGTTGTACGGCGTGGACTCGATGCCGGAGACGGCCGAGAATGTCGCCACCGACCATCAGATCAGCCGCGCCGACCAGGACGCGTTCGCTGTCGCCAGTCAGAACAAGGCGGCGGCTGCGCAGGCGGCCGGCATTCTGGCCGAAGAGATCGTCCCCGTGATCATCCCGCAAAAGAAGGGTGAGCCGGTCACGGTGCTGAACGATGAACACCCGCGCGCGACCAGCATCGAGGCGCTGGCCAAACTCAAAGCGGTGGTGCGGCCGGACGGTACCGTCACCGCCGGCAATGCGTCCGGCGTGAACGATGGCGCATGCGCGTTGCTCCTGGCCGACGAAGCCTCGGCGACGCGCTTCGGCCTCACGCCACGCGCACGCATCATTGGCATGGCCACGGCTGGTGTGGCGCCACGCGTGATGGGCATTGGTCCGGTGCCGGCTGTGCAGAAACTGCTTCAGCAGACGGGCATCACACTGGCCCAGATCGACGTCATCGAACTCAACGAAGCCTTCGCCGCACAAGGGCTGGCGGTGCTGCGCGGACTCGGCATCGCCGACAACGACCCGCGTGTCAATCCGAACGGCGGCGCAATCGCGCTGGGTCATCCGCTGGGCATGAGCGGCGCACGGCTGGTGACGACCGCGATGTATCAGCTGCATCGCAGCGGCGGCCGCTATGCGCTTTGCACGATGTGCATTGGCGTGGGCCAGGGCATCGCCCTGCTGATCGAGCGCGTCTGAGTCAGCTTCAAAAGCCAGAGCATCGACCGATCATATTTCGAGACAAGGAGTCACCATGTCTGTTCTTCAGCCGTACCGGCGTCCCATTGCGGGAAGCCAGCCCGATTATCTTTACCCCGGCTATCAATCAACGGTTAAGCGCACGCCGTCAAAGCCGCTGATCCTGCTGCCGCAATCGCTGTCAGAGATGACCGGACCCGTATTCGGCCAGGATCGTGTGCGCCCCGAGGATGCGGACCTGACGCGTCAGCATGCTGGCGAGCCGCTGGGCGAGCGCATCATCGTCGCCGGACGCGTGCTTGATGAGGATGGTCGTCCGGTCGCCAACCAGCTGGTCGAAGTGTGGCAGGCCAATGCGGCCGGCCGCTACCAGCACAAGCGCGATCAGCATGACGCGCCGCTCGATCCCAACTTTACCGGTACCGGCCGGATGATGACGGACGCGAACGGCCACTACCGTTTCGTGACGATTCGTCCGGGTGCCTACCCGTGGCGCAATCATCCGAATGCCTGGCGGCCGGCGCACATTCATTTCTCGCTGTTCGGCAATGCGTTTGCGACCCGTCTGGTCACGCAGATGTATTTCCCCGGCGATCCCTTGCTGCCTTTCGATCCGATCTACAACAGCGTTCCTGACGGCGCGCGTCAGAAAATGATCTCGGACTTCGACCTCGACCTGACCGAACCCGAGCATGCGCTCGGCTTCCGCTTCAACATCGTCCTGCGCGGCCGCGATGCGACGCCGATGGAGAAATGACATGCGCTTCCCATTGACCCCTTCGCAAACTGTTGGCCCCTATCTGCATATCGGCCTGGACTGGCTCAACACGACTGAACTGGCCGGTCCCGGCGTATCCGGCGAGCGCATCGTGCTCACCGGACAGGTGCTGGATGCCAACGGCCAGCCGGTGCCGGACGGCTTGATCGAGATCTGGCAGGCGAATGCGCACGGTAAATATGCGCATCCGGATGATGCGCGCGCGCTGCCGAGCGAGCAGGGCTTCAGCGGCTTTGGTCGTTGCCCGACCGATGCCGATGGACGGTTTCGCTTTACCACGATCAAGCCTGGCAGCGTACCCGGTGCCGACGGCCGGCCGCAGGCGCCGCACATCATGGTCAATGTGTTCGCGCGCGGCCTGCTGAAGCAGCTGTCCACGCGGATCTACTTTTTCGGCGACAATCACGACACGGACTTCGTGCTGCAGCAAGTCCCCGCCGAACGGCGCGCCACGCTGATGGCAAGGTCCACGGCCACTGACGCGAGCGTCTTCGTGCGGGACATCGTGCTGGGCGGTGGCAGCGACAACGAGACTGTGTTCTTCGACATCTGACATCCACAACGACGAGCAACGACCCGGCGACCATGCAAGCTCTCACGTCCGCTATTTTTTCCAGTGAGGGCATGCAGCGCGTGTTCTCTCCCGGCAGCACTGTGCAGCGTATGCTGGACTTCGAGGCCGCGCTGACGCGCGGGCTGGCCTGCGAGGATGTGATCCCCGCATCCGCAGTCGCGCCCGTGCTGGCCAGCTGCGATGCGTCCGACTATGACCTCACCGCGCTGACCCTGGCCGCTCGCCATGCCGGCAATCTGGCGATCCCGCTGGTAAAGCAACTCACGGCCAAGGTCGCTGCGCGCGATGCCGATGCGGCGCGATACGTCCATTGGGGATCGACCAGCCAGGACGTGATCGACACCGGCATGGTGCTGCAGCTGCGCGATGCACTGGACCTGATCACCGTCGAACTGGCCGAACTCTCCGATGCGCTGGCCGCTCTTGCGCACCAGCACCGGACTACCCCGATGATGGGGCGCACCTGGATGCAGCATGCTCTACCGATCACCTTTGGACTGAAGGCAGCCGGCTGGCTGGACGCGCTGATGCGGCATCAGCAGCGGCTCGCCGAGATGCGCGCGCGGCTGTGTGTGCTGCAGTTCGGCGGCGCGGCGGGCACGCTGGCCAGCCTTGGCGACCGGGGTCTCGCCGTCGCGCATGCAGTGTCCGGCGTACTCGAACTTCCGTTGCCGGATCTGCCATGGCATGCGCAGCGCGATCGCTTCGCCGAGTTCGCCACGGTGCTGGGTCTGCTGACCGGCAGCCTCGGCAAAATTGCACGCGACATTTCGCTGCAAAGCCAGACCGAAGTCGCGGAATTGTCGGAGCCCGTTGTTGTCGGACGTGGCGGTTCATCCACCATGCCGCACAAACGCAATCCGGTCGGTTGCGCCGCAGTACTGGCGGTAGCGGTACGCGTGCCGGCGCTGGTATCGACCTTGTTGTCCGGCATGCCGAACGAACATGAGCGCGCGCTTGGCGGCTGGCAAGCAGAATGGGACACCCTGCCCGAGATCGCCACGCTGTGCGCCGCGGCCCTGACCCAGCTGCGCGATGTGGCCGAAGGCCTGCGCGTCGATGTGCGCCGGATGCGGCAGAACATGGATCTCACCCAAGGTCTGGTCATGGCCGAGCCGGTATCGCTGGCGCTGGCCGAGCAACTTGGTCGTGCGCGTGCGCATGAGATCCTCGAATCGGCCTGCCATACTGCGATCGACAGCGGGCAGCATCTGCGCGAGGTTTTGCAGGCCGACGCGCGTGTGGCGTCGTTGCTGGGTCCGGAACGGCTGGCGGCGCTGTTTGATCCGCTAAGCTATGCGGGGGAAGCCACCGCTTTCGTCGATCGGGTGCTGGATACCCATCGTCGGCGCAAGGCGGGATGAAATATTTTTTGGAGTCAAGCGATGCCTTTCATTGATGCCGGTAACGGTAAGCTGCACTATCAGATCGACGGCGCCGCTGACGCGCCCGTACTCGTGCTGTCGAATTCTCTTGGCACCACGATGGACATGTGGCTGCCACAGCTGCCCGCGCTGCTCGAGCAATTCCGTGTGCTGCGCTACGACACGCGCGGCCACGGCCGCTCCAACGTGACGCCCGGGCCGTACTCGATTGCGCAGCTCGGCGGCGATGTCATTGCGCTGATGGACCAGCTGAACATACCGCGTGCGCATTTTTGCGGACTGTCGATGGGCGGCATGACCGGCATCTGGCTCGGCATTCACCAGCCCGCGCGCATTGAGCGTCTCGTGCTCTGCAATACCAGCGCCGCGATCGGCGTGCCTGAAATGTGGAATGCGCGCATCGCGCAGGTGCGCCAGGGCGGTATGCAAGTCGTGATCGACACTGTGCTGCAGCGCTGGTTCACCGATGATTTCCTGGCGCATGCGCCGGCCCAGGTCGAGCGCGTGCGCAACATGCTGGCCAACACGACGGTCGATGGCTACGTCGCCAATTGCGCTGCAGTGCGCGACATGGACCAGCGCGCCGATCTCGCGCGCATCACGGCGCCGACCCTGGTCATCGGCGGCAAGTACGACAAGTCGACGCCGCCCGAGCACGGCGAACTGATCGCGCGCGCGATTCCCGGCGCAAGCTATGTCGAGCTGAATGCCGCGCATTTGTCGAACTGGGAGGTCGCGCAGGCGTTCACCCAGCAGTTGCTGAATTTCCTGCGCAAGCAGGACACCCCCTGAACGAGAGCCGCAGCGATGGATGACGAACAGCGTTATGACCAGGGGATGGCGATTCGCAGGGCCGTGCTGGGCGACCAGCATGTGAACCGTGCGCAGGCCAACGTCAACGACTTCAATGCAGAATTCCAGAACCTGATCACGCGCTACGCATGGGGGGAGATCTGGACGCGTCCCGGCCTGCCACGGCATACGCGCAGCCTGATGACCATCTGCATGATGGTCGCGCTTAACCGAGAAGAGGAACTCAAACTGCATTTGCGGGCGGCCGCCAATAATGGCGTCTCGCGTGAGCAGATCAAGGAAGCGCTGCTGCAGACAGCGATCTATTGCGGCGTGCCCGCGGCCAATTCGGCGTTTGCGCTCGCGCAGAAGGTCTTCGGGGAGATGGACGCAGGAACCGCTTGATACCGCTCCACCGGGATCGAAATGATTCGGCTGTCTCTGCGATGGTGCGGTCAGATAGAGGGTCAGATGTGCAGTGAGATCGACGGGCAGGCCGGGAGTCAGAGCGACAGTCAGACCAGGGTCCAGACCAGCGGTCAAGCCGCAGCTACGGCGCATCGTCCACGACACCCCGCAACGTAATGCCCGAGGAGCGCGCCATGCTCACCAAGCGTTTTGCCATCGTCGCTGGCATCGCCTACCTGCTGATCGGCATTGCCGGTTTCTTTCCTTCCTTGCTTCTGGCGCCCGATGCTGACCACAAACTGACCGTGCGCGCTCTGCACGGCGCGTTATTCGGGCTGTTTCCGGTCAATCTTGTTCATACGCTGCTGCATCTGGCAGTCGGCGCCTGGGGTGTGCTTGCGGCACGCGTCTCCAACCCAGCCAGCGTCACCTATGCGCGGGGGATGGCCGTCATTTTCGCGGCACTCGCCATCATGGGTCTGTTCCCCCGGCTGAATACCCTGTTTGGACTGATGCCACTGCACAGTCACGCCATCTGGCTGCATGCGGTCACAGCGGCGGTGGCTGCTTACATCGGCTGGTATGCGGTACAGGATATGCGCGCCTGATACATTGCGCATGTCATCGGGCCGGGCCGCGCGCTACCGCTCCTGCGGTGCGGACGCCGCGATCGACCGCTGGCGCGACCACGGCGGTAACATCCTCCGATGGCCTAGTTGTCATGAAAGACGGACGGTCATTCGGGTATAGTCTGGCCAAATAAAAAAGCAGGGAGACAGGATGCAACACAGCGATCATCCACGTTTTGCCGTCGTTGGCGCCGGTGCTGTCGGTTGCTACTTCGGCGGCATGCTGGCACGTGCGGGCGTGCCGGTGACCTTGATCGGCCGCGCGTCGCACGTTGATATGATGCGTACCCGAGGGTTGCGGCTCGATACCCGGATGTTCGACGAAACCGTGGCCGTCGACGCCAGTACCGATACGGCTGCGGTAGCGGGTGCCGACGTCGTGCTGTTTTGCGTGAAGTCCACCGATACCGAGCGGACTGCGCGCGAGATCGCCCCCTGGCTCGGTGCTGGGACCGTCATTCTGTCAATGCAGAACGGCGTCGAGAACGCCGACATCATTCGCCGGGTGCTGCCGCAGCGCGTGATACCTGCGGTCGTGTATGTCGCCACTGAAATGGCGGGGCCGGCACACCTGAAACATCATGGTCGCGGTGAGCTGGTCATCGGTGCCGCGCCGGAGAGTCAGCGCATCGTCGAGGCATTCGCGCGCGCCGGCGTACCCGTGCAGGTATCGGACAATGTCGTGGGTGTGCTGTGGGGCAAGCTGATCGTGAATTGCGCGTATAACGCGATGTCGGCGATCGCTCAGAAAACCTACGGCAAGCTGGTCGAAGTCGATGGTGTTCCCGAACTGATGCAGGCCATCGTCGATGAATGCCTGCAAGTCGCGAGCGCTGACGGCATCGACGTCCCGGGTGACAGCCATGACGCAGTGCGACGCATCGCGCATTCGATGGCCAACCAGTATTCATCGACCGCACAGGATGTCGCACGCGGCAAGCCGAATGAAATCGATTATCTGAACGGCTATGTCGTACGGCGTGGCCACGCCCACGGCATCGCGACACCGATCAACCAGACCTTGCTGGCGCTGGTAAGGCTGGTGGCGATGCGCTAGAGGAGAACCCCATGACAGAACAAGAATTCCGCGACAAGCTGGCTAGCGAAGGCTTCGCCACGTTTGTCACGGTCGAGCGCGAACCGAATGGATCACTTGATACGCACTCGCATCCGTTCGAGGCGCGCGCACTGATTCTCGATGGCGACATCACGATCGTCGCGAACGGCGTCACGCAGCACTGCGTTCCTGGCGATGTCTTCGGACTCGCGGCCGACGTGCCGCATATAGAAAGCTACGGCCCGCAAGGCGTCAGGTATCTGGCGGGCCGAAAATAGCACCAGCCCCGGGGCATGCCGCCCCGGCAGGTCCTCGTCCCCGGGCGGGTCAGGTCGGCAGAGCTGAAGTACCGTTCAGCTGGTCAATGCGCACGAAGGTCTTGCGCGCATAAGCCAGCAGCTGTCGGTCGGTCGGATGGTCGACCGTCTCGACGCTCAGGATTTTGGCGGCCGTCTTTGGCGCGTGCTTCTCAACGTGCCGAATCAGTTCGAGCTTGGCGGAACCCGGGCCCACCACCAGAATCTCGCCCGCATCGGCAACGGCATTTGCCACGGCACGCAGATATTCTTCTGCGGCGCGCGAGTGACCGGCACCGACCGAGCCGGATTTGTGATGCAGGTGCGGGTGTGTCGACTTGGTTTTCACGACGTCGCTTTCGCTGGCGTCCGCGTCGAAATGAATGACGTGCGCTTCGCTGTGGTCGATCCAGATTACGGCATGTTGAAAGCTCATAAGGACTCCTTGTTTGAACGGGGCCAGTATTCCGCTGCATGCCTGTTCCGGTCTTTGACATGTGTCAAAAATGCCAGCCATGGGGGCAGTCTGATTTAATTATGAATATGATATCAATTTAAGTTTTTTAATCTATCGGCTGCGATGCCGGGTCGTCAGCATTGCGCAGTTATTGGCCCGATTCCATTATTCAACCGGACCGTACCCGTCACCCAGCCTCAGTCGTACGCAGACGCTCAACCGGCCTGAAACTGCGGATCGACCGGCACCTGCAAGCTATTGGCCAGCGCGTTGGTGCGACTGGCCAGCGCAATCACGGCCAGCAGCTCGGCATGCTGCTCCGGCGTCATGCCTTTCGCGCGTGCGGCGGCGGTATGCGAATGAACGCAATAAGTGCAACTGTTACTTGCCGATACGGCGATGTAAATCAGCTCCTTGGTCAGCGCATCCAGCGCGCCTGGCTGCATCACGGTCTTTACCTCCGACCACACCTGCTCAAGCTGTACAGGCGCATTCGCCAGCGACTTCCAGAAATTATTCACGTCATCAACGCGGCGCAGCTGCTTGATGTCATCGTAGACGGCGCGTACGGCCGGGCTGGCGTTCGCATGGTCGATCAGAGGGACGGTGGCCATGGTGTTTCCTTTCATGAGGTTGGCGCGCACGCGGCGCGATCGCTGCAGTTTAGCAACCCGCATGGCGGCTGTCCGAACGTAAAGGGGCCATGCAGTACGGTCTGGACCATGGTGGAAACAGTCTGCTTGGACTGGCTTTGCTGTGCGTCGTCCTGCGCGAATCAGAGTATGCTTGATGCCTCAGCGCGGCGTTGCCGGGTCCGCCGCCACATTAGCACCGCAACGATATTCACTGACATATCAACGGCCATCTTCCAAGCCGCATCCGATGTGATGAAGAAAAACCCCAACTCGATACGTGCGCCCGCCGGGCTCGAATGGCGGCTTATCAGGAAATTGCCGAAGTACGCTTTACTCGGCTTGCTGGCTCTGACCGTCCTGTGGGCTGTGCTGCATGCGTGGCCATTCGACGGCGATCCACAGGACATCGAGCGCAAGCTGCGCACCTTCGATTACACGCTGGTTGGAGCGGCCATCTTCTATCTGACGATGGTGATCACCGCAGCGCTCGGTTGCCTGATCGTGATGATCATGAAAGGTCCGCAGTACACCTCCGACTCTTATCCGGTACAGGACGCCGACCGGCCCTCGAAATAATCGCGTTGGTCCGCCGCGCCGACCGCGCTTGCGAGGCCGCCTCAAATTCTTTGAAAGACGGCCCGCTACGGCTTTCCCTACAATGGGCAGCCTGCCTATTCATACCTGCCCCAATGTGGCGATATCTGCCGAGGAGAACCGAATGACCCAGCTGAACATCCGCGACATCCGCGCACGCGCCGTCGAGGCGCCGATTTCGCGTCCGGTGCGCACTGCATCCGGAGAAATCGAGAAAGCGCCGCTGCTGCTGATCGATGTGCTTACCGACGAAGGCGTTACCGGATGCGCGTACGCGTTCGGCTATACCCGCGCAACGTTGAGACCGCTGCTTGCGCTGGCGGCCGAGCTGAGGACTGAACTCATTGGCAAGCCACTCGTGCCTTATGCGCGCATGCAGCAAATGGAGCGGCGTTTCCGTCTGCTCGGCCTGCACGGGCTGCTCGGCATGCTGGTGTCGACCCTTGACATGGCCTACTGGGATGCGCTGGGCAAGGCGGTCGGGCAGCCGGTCGCCCAGCTGCTCGGCGGTGAGGCAACGCCGGTGCGCGCCTACGACAGCTATGGCATGGTGGATCCCATGCATGATGCAGCTGCATTGCGCCGTTCGCTGGAGCAGGGCTTCCGCGCCATCAAGATCAAGCTTGGCTATCCCGAGCTCGCGCGCGACATCGAGGTCACGCGCGAGGTGCGCCAGCTGATCGGTCCCGACGTCGCGCTGATGGTTGATTTCAACCAGAGCCTGTCGCCTGCCGAAGCGATCCGGCGTGCGCGCGCGCTGGAAGCCTTCGATCTGTGCTGGATCGAGGAACCGGTCGCAGCGGAAGATCTGCAGGGACATGCGAAAGTGCGCGCGGCGACGGGCGCCAGCATCCAGACGGGCGAGAACTGGTGGTTCCCGCGAGATGCCGAACGCGCGCTGGCCGCCGACGCCTGCGACAAGATGATGCCGGACCTGATGAAGATCGGCGGCATCACCGGCTGGTTGTCGGTGGCCGGCCTGGCGGCAGCGGCATCCATGCCCGTGTCCAGCCATCTGTTCATCGAGGCCAGTGCGCATGTGCTGCCGGTCACGCCGACCTGTGACTGGCTTGAGTTCATGGATTTCGGTTCAGCCATCCTGGCCGAGCCCTACCGTGTCGATGCGGACGGCTGCGTACGCGCGCGCGGCCCGGGCCTGGGCATGGCGTGGGACGAGGCGGCGGTCGAGCGTCATCGGTTCGACTGACGCGCCGGGTCATCTTGCGCGCGCTGAGTGCCTGAGTGCCTGAGTGCCCCTCAAAGAACGTCGATGGCCAGCCGCGCCGTCGCAGACAGTTCGACCGGCACAGTAAGGCCGCGCAAGGACATCAGCAGCGTACTTCGCGAGGTTCTTAGCCGCGTAAGTGTGCTGCGCCGGGAAGACAGTGCGGGAAGTCGGGCGAAGCCGCGGAGGCGCTGAACTCTTGAATGTCAGGCGGGCGCGATCAGTAGCTGCCGCCGCAACCCGGCGGCATTCCCCAGCATGTCGGCGAGTGTCAAGGGATCCAGGACCGCAAACCAGGCATCGGTGGCCTGTTTCAGTGCCGACTTCAGCCGACAGGCCGGCGACAACACGCAGCGGTTGGTCGCACCGTTGAAGCATTCGACCATCTCGAAATCGCTCTCGGTCAGCCGCACGACCTCACCGATCGGAATCTGCTCGGGTGGCACCGCCAGCCGCATGCCGCCGCCTTTGCCACGCACCGTCTGCACCCAGCCGGACGAGCCTAGCAGGTGCACCACCTTGGACAGATGGTTGCGCGGAATGTCATAGGCATCGCAGATCTCATCAATCGTCGCCAGCCGGTCGGGGTGCAGACCGAGGTAGATCAGCGCGCGCAGCGCATAGTCGGTAAAGGCGGTCAGTCTCATTGAATACAGAAATTGAAGAAAGGGTCATTGCGTTCCAGCGGGCGCAACTATAACATGCGTAAATTATGCATGTTATGGATTGTCCTATGTCTCTGCTCAAGATTCACGAGCCCATCGCACCGGCCGTGCCGTCACTATCGCGTCCGGGCAGCCAGCCGGTCAGTCCGGCAAATCCCCCCAAGGGGCTGCCGTTATTGCGCCTTGGATTCCGGCCGTTCTATCTGGTTGCGGCGGCACTCGCTGCCTTGTCGGTGCCACTATGGCTTGCGGCCTTCCTCGGCGCCACGCCGTTCGGGCTGCGACCTTCGTTGCACTGGCATGTGCATGAGATGGTCTTCGGCTTCGCTGTCGCCGTGGTCGTCGGTTTTCTGTATACCGCCGTGCGTAACTGGACCCATCTGCCGACGCCGCGCGGCACGCATCTGGCCACGCTTGTGCTGCTCTGGTGCGCAGGGCGTATCGCGTTGCTGGCCGCGCCACCGCTGACCGCTGCACTGATCGATCTCGCCTTCCTGCCGGCGGCGGCATGGCCGATCTGGCGCCTGCTGCGCAAGGCGAACAACCAGCGTAACCAGTTCCTGCCGCTGATACTCGGCGCACTGGCCTTGCTGAACGGGCTGTATCACGCGGCTGCGCTGGGCTGGCTGGCGATCGATCCGGGGATGCCGCTGCGTGGCGGCCTGTTGCTGATCGTGCTCATCGAACTGGTGATGGGTGGCCGCGTGATTCCCTCATTCACGTCGAACGCGGTGCCACAGGCGAAGCCGAAAGTACGAGCGCGTGAGGACAAGCTGGCGATCGTGCTGGCCGTGCTTGCGATCGCCACCTGGCTGCTTGATCTGCCGGCGCCGACGCAGGCAGGCAGTTTTGCTGCGGCTGCACTGGCTACGGGCCGGCGGGCACTCGGCTACCAGCCGCAGCGCACGCTCTCGCATCCGCTGGTGTGGATACTGCATGTCGCCTATCTGTGGATCGCCCTCGGATTTGCGCTGCTTGCCGCTGCCGCGCTCGCACTGGTGCCAACCAGCGCCGGCTGGCATGCGCTCGGTGTCGGCGCGACAGGCGGGCTGGTCATTGGCATGATGACGCGCACCGCGCTGGGTCACACCGGTCGGCCTTTGCAAGCCGGCAAACCGGAGGTGGGGATGTATGTGCTGTTGATGGCCGGCGCGCTGCTGCGCGTGCTGGCCTCGCTGCAGTGGGCTGATGTCTATCGCGAGTTGCTGGTGGCCTCCGCGGTCTGCTGGAGTGCCGCGTTTGCGCTTTACCTCGCTGTCTATTTGCCGCGCCTTAGTACGACTCGCGTTGACGGCAATGATGGCTGACCGGATCAGCCGCCGGCCTTGCCTGATTCAGGTCGACCGCGTTACATTGTCGCCATGAAAGTCAGTCACGCCCTTCGTACCCTGTTTGCGCTGGTGCTCAGCCTGCTGCTGCCATTGCAAGCGGGTGCCACGCTGGCGCGTGCAACGGCGATGGCGCTGCATGCTGGCGCACCGGTGGGTCCGATGACCGTGGCGCCGCCGTTGGACCAAGATAGGGCGCTGGATCAGCTAGCGCACGGCGCACATGCCGGTCACGCGGTCCATGCTGACCACGCAGCTGATGGCGGTCACGGTAGTGATGTCGATCTTGATGCAGATGCCCGTCACGACACGGATACCGTTCACGGCACATACGGCACACACGGCGAGTCGGCGGACGGCAAGCCGGTTTCGCACAAGGCGTCCCCGGACAAGGCAACCGCCGACAAGCCGACGTCCCATTACGCAAAGCATGCGAAGGCTGGTTGTGCTGACTGCGCGAAATGCTGCCTGCATGCAGCGTCGGCGCCACCGCCGATGCTGCCCGCGGTGTTTGTCCCGATGGTTGTCCGGGCCTCCTTCACTGTGCAACACGCGCCAATTCCGGCATTCCTGACGGATGGTCCCGAGCGGCCACCCAGACACCTCATTCCCTGATTTTGTCGCGCTGGCCGCCCGCAGCGGGCGAGCAGCGCTTTCGCGCGGGAGCCTTCCCGCGCAAAACCCGGCATTGAGGTGATGCATGTCTTCCAGAGTGACCATTCCGGCCGCAGCGCTGCTGCTGGCCACGCTCGCCGGCTGTGCGAGCTTTTCTCCCGACGGCGGCGTCCAGCGTATAAGCGCGCTCAGCAGCGAGCGCGTCGGCCATGCCGTCGAACGTGCCGGTCCGCAGACCCAGGCGCGGGTCGACATGCTGCTGGCCGAGCCGCTTTCTGTCGATGCAGCGGTGCAGGTCGCACTGCTGAACAACAAGCGACTACAGGTCGCGCTGGCCGAGCTCGGTATTGCGGAGGCAGATCTTGTGCAGGCTGGCCTGCTGCGCAACCCCAAGTTTTCCTTCGGTCGACTGAGCGGCGATGGTGGTGTCGAGATCGACCGATCGGTGATGCTCGATCTCGGCGGCCTGTTGACGATGCCGTTGCGTCGCGCGATCGAGCAGCAGCGCTTCCAGGGGGCGCAGTTGCAGGCGGCGTTGCAGGTCGTGCGTGTGGCTGCCGATACGCGCCGCGCGTGGTATCAGGCGGTCGCGGCCATGCAATCGCTGTCTTATCTCAAACAGGCCGAGCTGGCTGCTGAGGCCAGCGCCGAACTGGGCCAGCGCATGGCTACCGTCGGCAACTGGAGCCGGCTCGACGAGGCGCGCGAACAAGTGTTTTATGCGGAAGTCAGTGCGCAGCGCCTGCGGGTCGAACATGTCGCTGTCGCTGCACGAGAAAGACTGGTGCGCCTGCTCGGTCTCCCCGCCAACGGAACGGTGCTGCGCCTGCCGGATCGCTTGCCGCCATTGCCCGCCCAGCTGCAGCCGCCCGGACAGATCGAGCAGCTCGCGCTTGCACAGCGGCTGGATGTACAGCTGGCTTCGCTGGAAAGCCAGTTTACCGCGCGTACCCTGGGCCTGACCCGCACCACGCGCTTCATTAATGTGCTCGAGCTCGGCTACCAGAACAGCAGTGCCAGCGGCGAATCGCGTGCCAATGGCTATGAAGTCGAATTGTCGTTGCCCCTGTTCGACTGGGGTACGGCGCGCGTGCGCCGCGCCGAGGCGATCTACCTGCGCGCGCTGCAGCGTACCGCCGACGTCGCCGTACAGGCGCGCTCGGAAGTGCGCGAGGGCGATTCACTATTACGTTCGCAGTACGACGTGGCACGCCGCTATCGTGACGAGATCGTCCCGCTGCGCAAGAAAATGTCTGACGAGACCCTGCTGCGCTACAACGGCATGCTCATCAGCGTGTTCGAGCTGCTGAACGATGCGCGTGCGCAGATCGCCAGCGTCAGCGCGGCCATCGATGCCCAACGTGATTTCTGGATCGCCGACAGCGAATTGCAATTTGCGATCCATGGCGGCAGCGCCTTACCCATGCTGCCCTCGACAACCGTTTCGCAGCCCGCTACGGCGGCTGCGGCTGCCCATTGAACAAGGAGAGACGAATCATGGTCTCGCGCAGAGAATTTTTCATGCGAGCCGGCGTCGCCGCGCTCGGTGCCGGAGTCGTCAGCCGCGTGGCTGCCGCGTCCTTGCCGGAGATCGTCGCCGCCAGTGGCCCGGCCACGGTGCCGCCGCCGTTACCGTCGAGCGGTCGGCCGTTTCATCCGGTCATCACGCTGAATGGCTGGTCACTGCCATGGCGGATGAAAGAGGGCGTCAAGGAGTTTCATCTGGTGGCCGAACCCGTAGTGCGCGAGTTCGCGCCGGGAATGAAAGTCAACCTGTGGGGCTATAACGGCCAGTCGCCGGGGCCGACGATCGAAGTGGTCGAGGGCGATCGTGTGCGTATCTTCGTGACGAACCGTTTGCCCGAGCCGCACAGCGTGCACTGGCATGGTCAGCGGCTGCCGAATGGCATGGATGGCGTGACGGGTCTGACACAGCCCTCCATCCCGCCCGGCAAGACCTTCGTCTACGAGTTCGAGGCACGCCGCGCCGGTACCTTCATGTATCACCCGCATTCGGATGAGATGGTGCAGATGGCCATGGGCATGTACGGCTTCTGGGTCACGCATCCGAAAGATCCGGACTTCATGCGGGTCGACCGCGACTATGTGTTCTTGCTGAACAGCTTCGACATCGAACCCGGCAGCGCAAGGCCGAAAGTCAACACCATGCTGGACTTCAACCTGTGGGGCTTCAACAGTCGTGTGTTCCCCGGGATCGATTCGATGAAAGTGCGGCTGGGCGACCGGGTACGTGTTCGCGTCGGCAACCTGACCATGACCAACCATCCGATTCATCTGCATGGCCACGAATTCGAAGTCACGGGCACGGACGGCGGCTGGACGCCACCGGGGTCGCGCTGGCCCGAAGTGACCGTGGATATTGGCGTCGGTCAGATGCGTGCCGTGGAGTTCGATGCCACGGAACCGGGCGACTGGGCGTTCCATTGTCACAAGTCGCATCACACGATGAACGCCATGGGGCACAACGTACCGACCATGATCGGCGTCGATCATCGCGGCATCGCCGAAAAGATCAACAAGCTGGTGCCAGACTATATGGTCATGGGTGACAAGGGCATGGCTGATATGGCGACGATGGAGATGCCGCTGCCGGAAAACACCTTGCCGATGATGACTGGCGACGGCCCGTTCGGTAGCGTCGAGATGGGCGGCATGTTTACCGTGCTGAAGGTGCGCGCGCAGCAAAAGCCGGGTGATCACAGCGATCCCGGCTGGTATGCGCATCCAGCGGGCACGGTCGCCTGGGAATGGACCGGTGAATTGCCGCCGCCAACGCGCAACGACTCGGCCGGCGGGCAGGCGATGCCGCTCGGTCATCCAGGCACGCAGCATAGTGAGCAGCAAGGCAAGCCAACGGGTGAGCTGAAGGCGCGCAAGCCGCATGCCCATGACGGCAATCACTGAGACCGGCAGTCATCGGGCAATCGAAGAACTTTGACAATCTGACGGAGGAAAACCATGAAAGCATCCAGGCAATCTGCGCAAAAGAAAGCGATGAAAGCACACATGCAGTCTGCGAGCACCAGGACCACTTCGCTGGCGCGCGCGTCGCTCGGCTCCGCGCTGGCCATGGGATTGCTGGTGATGGCATTGCCCGCAACCGCGGATCATCACGGCAGCGCGCATGAGCAGCAGCCGGCCGCGAGCACCAAGGAGGTCGTCGATGAATTCGTCGATGCCGAAGTCCGCAAGATCGACAAGGACAGTGGTCGGCTGACGTTGAAGCATGAGGCGATCCGCAAGTTCGACATGGCCGGTATGACGATGGCGTTCCGTGTTGCGGAACCGTCCATGCTCGATGGACTCGCTGTCGGCGACCGTGTGCGTTTCATGCCGGACAAACGCAACGGCCAGTTCGTCATCGTGCATATCGAGAAACTGAACTAAGCGACGAATTTTGAGCGGTATCAAGCGCTCGTCGCCAAGGGCAGGGGATTGGCGCGGTCAAATCTTGTCATAGCCGCCGGCGCGTGTGCCAGCGTGCCAGTTTTCATGAGTGCCGCCGCATGCCTGATCCTGTCCAGCCCACCTGTGGGCCGGCTAATCCTACGCAGGAAGCCTTACGTCTGGCAGCCCTGCGCGCATTCTCCATCGTCGATACGCCGCATGAGGTCGAGTTCGACCGGCTGGTGAAGCTTGCCGCCGAGCTGTGTGAAACGCCCATGGCGGCGATCAGCCTGGTTGACGAGCACCGGTTGTGGTTCAAGGCGACCTGGGGTCTGTCGATGAACGAGATGGACCGGTCACTCGCCTTCTGCACCCATGGAATCCGGCAAAAGGGCTTCTATCAGGTGTCGAATGCGCTGGAAGATCCCCTGTTTCGCGACAATCCCATGGTCACTGGCGAGATCGCGCTGCGCTTCTATGCCGGCTATCCGCTGCATACGCAGGGCGGACAGGTACTGGGGATGCTGGCGGTTCTCGATCATCAGCCGCGCGCCCTCACGCCCAAACAGCGTGATCAGTTGCAGACGCTGGCGATGCAGGCGATGGTCACGCTCGAACTTCGCCGCAAGCAATTGATCATGCACCGCATGCTGGGCGAGCAGGCGCAGGACCGCTCGGTACTGCAGCAACTGAGCGCTGACGTCGCCCGGCTCGGTTACTGGCAGCTGCAGGCGGGCAGCGCTGACATCGAAGCCTCGGACGAGGCGCTCAGTCTGCTTGGTCATCCACTGGGCAGTCCTCTTTCCATCGCCGGTCTGCTCGAGCAGATGCCGGTGGACTGCCGCGATGACTGGAGTACGGCGTTGGCGCAGTGCTTTGATTCCGGCGCGCCGATGGATATCGAATGCCCGTTGCAGACCTGTGGTCAACAGCTGCATATGCGCTGGCTGGCTAATCCGGAACTCTGCCCGGATAACTTTACCGTGCGGCGTCTGCATGGCGTTGTGCAGGATGTCAGTCAATTTCGCGAGATCGAGCGTGCCGCGCATCGCTGGAACGAGCGTTACCGCCTGGTCGCCCAGCTGACGTCGGACGCGCTATGGGAATGGGACGTCGACAGTGACAGCATCTGGTGGAGTGAACGGATTTTCCATCTGTTCGGCTATCGTAAGGGGCCGTGCAGCCGATCCAGTGCGCTGGCACTGCTGCACCCGGACGATTTGCAGCGGGTCGAGCAGGAAATAGCCACCGCACTGGCATCCGGTGCGACTGAGTGGTTATCTACTTTCCGGCTGCTGCGCGGCGACCAAACCTGGGCTTGGGTCGAGGACAAGGCATGGTTGCTGCGCGATTATCAGGGGAAGCTGCAGCGTGCCGTTGGCTGTCTAAAAGATGTGTCACAGCAGGTGCACATGGAAGAGCAGCGCCTTGCCGACGAACGACGCATTCATCAGCTGGCCTTCCATGACCAGCTGACCGGCTTGCCCAACCGCGTCGCATTGCTCGACCGGCTCCAGCATGCACTGGCCGCCAGTCGCCGGCATCACCAGCATGGCGCGCTGATGTTCATCGACCTCGATAACTTCAAGACACTCAATGATGCTTTTGGCCATGATGTCGGCGATCGATTGCTGAACCAGGTGGCGCGCCGACTCAGCGACTGCGTGCGTGGACTCGATACCGTGGCACGGGTCGGTGGCGATGAATTCGTGGTGTTGCTGGAAGAATTGGGAGGCGATCCGGAGAGCGCCGCGCTGCAGGCAGAATTACTGGCGAAGAAGATGCTGGCTGAGTTCACGCGGCCGTTTCATCTCGGGCAGGCGATGCACGATTGCACGGCGAGTGTCGGCGTGACCTTGTTCGGCGGCCGTCTGGCCTCCACCGATGAGTTGCTGAAGCAGGCGGACCTCGCGATGTATGAGGCCAAACAGGCCGGGCGGAACAGCGTGCGTTTCTTCGACCCGCGCATGCAGCAGCTGGTGATGCAGCGCGCGACACTGGAAGCCGACCTGCGCCGCGCATCGCTGCAACATGAGTTTGTGCTGCACTACCAGCCGCAATGGACGCGTGATGGGCACCTGGCCGGCATGGAAGCACTGCTGCGATGGCATCATCCGCAGCGTGGTCTGGTTTTTCCGGATGAGTTCATCACCACCTGCGAAGAGACCGGTCTGATCTTGCCGCTCGGGCGCTGGGTGCTGCAAAGCGCCTGTGCGCAGCTGGCCGGCTGGTTGTCAGCCGGCCTGCCGGATGTACGCATGTCGATCAATGTCAGCGCCCGGCAGTTGCGCAGCGCCGACTTCGTCGCGGAGGTCCGTTCAGCATTGCAGGTCAGCGGTGTGCCGTCGACGCTGCTGAGTCTCGAACTCACCGAGAGCATGCTGCTGGATGACATCGAGGGCAGCATCGTCAAGATGCAGGAACTGCGCGCCCTCGGCGTGCGCTTCGCGCTGGATGACTTCGGCACTGGCTACTCGTCGCTGTCGCTGTTGCAGCGGCTGCCGCTGGATCATTTGAAGATCGATCAGTCCTTCGTGCACGGCATGGGCAATGGCAGTGGTGATGCGGCGGTTGTGCAATCGATCATCACGCTGGGCAAAAACCTGCGGATGGGTGTGATTGCCGAAGGTATCGAAAATGAAGTGCAGCAGCAGCAACTCGCTTTGCTCGGCTGCGATGAATTCCAGGGCTATCTGCACGGACGACCGATGCCGGCCGGCGACGCGGCGCGGCTGGTGGCACAAGCCTGAGTGCGCGTGCTCCTGGCTGACCCCGGCGCCTCGAACCCGACGCTCAGAAGCGCTCAATCCGATACGGATGCGGATCGGTGAAGGTCGGTTGGCCGCAGATCATCTCGGCCAGCAGGCGGCCGCTGGACGCGGCCATCGTCAGGCCGTGATGTGCGTGGCCAAAACAGAACCACAGGCCCGCATGGCGCGGCGCCGGCCCTATGATGGGCAGCATGTCGGCGGTGCAAGGACGCGAACCCATCCAGGCATCGGCATCGACCGACTCACCCAGGTCAGCGAGCTGGCGCGCGATCGGCGTCAGTCCCGCCAGCTGCGCTGGCGTGCGCGGCGCGTCGCGCAGCGCGAATTCGGCGCCGGTCGTCAGCCGTATGCCGCGCGCCATTGGCGCCAGCGCATAGCCGTGATCCACATCGACGATCACATGCCGCAAGCCATGCGCTCCGGGAGCAAAGTGACGGTGATAGCCACGCTTGACGCCCATCAGCGGCCGGTAGCCCAGCTGCTGTGCGAACGTGTCTCCCCACGGACCCAGCGTCAGCACCGCGTCGCGCGACCGCAGACGCTGCCCGTCTGCGTCGACCGCCCAGCATTCGCCTTCGCGTCGCAGGCTGCGTGCATCGCCACGCACGAAGCGCCCACCCTGTCGCTGGAACAGCGCCAGATAGGCGGCCGACAGCGCCTGCGGGTCGCGCACATGGCGTGAATCCGGATAGTGCACGCCCCCCTGAACACTGCCATGCCCCCCCGCTTGCGGCCGTCCCCGGCGTTGATCTTCGGTGCTGCAGATCGCTGCGGCGAGCGCTGGCTCGCAGGCGCGCAGCTCGGCGGCTGACAGTAACTGCGCGCGCACATGATAGGCACCGCTGCGTTCAGCAAGATCGATGGCCTCGGCGCGGCTGGCGGCGCTGCGGAAGACCTTGATCCAGCCATGCTCATTGATCAGGTCGCCGGCACCGGCGGCCTGAATCAGCGGCACGTGCTCAGTCCAGCTGTGCTCGACCAGAGGCAGTGCGCCGGCGATTGCCGCCGGATACAGCGCGTCTGACGAATGTCGCCAGTACGACAGCAGCCAGCGCGCAATGGAAGGCAGCGCGCGCCAGTGATAGCGGGCGGCCAGCTTGCGTTGCAGCGCATGGTCAAGCAGTGTGCGCCAGTCGCGTGGAAAGGCATACGGCAAAACGGATGAACGCTCGATCAGACCGGCATTGCCGAAGCTGGTCGCCGCACCCGGTTCGCCGCGATCGAGCAGCACGACCTTGCGGCCCAGGGATTGCAGCTTCAGCGCGAGTGCGATGCCGACAATGCCGGCGCCCAGCACCAGAACGTCGCAGGAGGAGAGGGGCGTGGACGTGTCGTTCATGTGCCGATGCTATAACGATTTGGGTCGGCCGTGCCCGTCCCGGCGATAGCGTTTTGTCAGAGGCTCTGAGCCGCGCGGCTCAACCCAGTCGCTCCACCAGCCAGACACTGGCCAGCGCCAGATTGGCGACCGCTCCCCAGCGCTGTATGCGCGCTCTTGCCAGCGCGGAACCATAGAACGGCCACAGCAGCAGCGCCGCCGCCAGCACCACCACCATCTGTCCGAACTCGACGCCCACATTGAACGCGAGCAGGCTGCCAAGCACATGGTCGGTCGACAGACCGAGCTCGCGCAGGCCATTGGCGAAACCCAGTCCATGCACCAGGCCGAAACCGAACGCCAGCTGCCATTGGTGGCGCGCCGCGCCACCGCGCAGTGCGAGCGCGGCCGCAATCACGATGGACGCGGCGATCGCCACTTCGACCGGCTTTTCCGGCAGCACGATCCAGTCCAGCGCGGCGGCGGCGAGCGTGATCGAATGCGCTGCCGTGAATGCGGTGACGACCTTCAGCGCATGCAGGGCCGGCGCGCGTGCACCGGTGGCGACCAGCGAGAGCCCCGGCAGCAGCAGGCAGAACAGGAACAGCAGATGGTCCGGCCCGCTCCAGATGTGCAGCGTGCCTTCGCGTGCATAGGTCCACAGCGACTCAGCCAGTGATTCGTCGCGCAGCGGCAGTCGCTGCACCGCATGGCGCGGATCGAGTACATACGAGCGCTCCTGTCCGCCGGATTTCAGCTGAACGAAGGCGCGTGCGATGCGCTCGCTGTCGTTGAAAAAGCCGTAGCGCACGACGATCGTCGCCGCTGTCGGCGGCAGCGCCGGCGCGACATGGCGCTGGCTCACGTACAGTCCGTCATTGCGCAGCGCGACCTGCTGGGCTTCAAAGCGCAGCGGCAGGGCGCGACCGTCCACTTCGATGAGCAATGAGGCGGCGATCACGTTTGCCAGCGGCGCCTGTTGTTGCGCCAGTTGTTCACGCGACGGTGCCGTACCGACCGAAGCATCCTGCAGCAAGCTGCCAAGATCCCGGATCGGAAAGGCGATCTGCACGGTCAGGACATCGGCAGTGTTCTCGATTTGCAGGTAACTGTTGCCGGTCTGATGCGCCAGTGCTGGCCACGGACAGAGCAGCAGCCCTGCAAGCAGTTGCATCGTCAGGCGCGCGGTGATTCGCCGGGTGAGTCGCTGGCTCCGTGGCTCAGTCAACCGGACCATCAGCCCCGCCAGCAGCCGCAACGTTAGCCACGATGGGAACCACCACGGCATCCGCCCGCTCATGGCGCCAGCGCTTCCAGCGTCGCCAGCTTCAGGCTGGATGGCCAGCGCTTGCGGAAGACATTCAGCAATTCGCCGAAGCGGGATACGCAGGTCGCGGCAGGCAGCGCAGCGGCATCACGCGCCTGCAGATAATGCAGCGCCAGGATGAAATGCACTTCCTCATTGTCGATCGCGCTGGCGATGGTGCTGTCGGTCGCTGCATTGCGCGGGTTCTTCAGCCACTCGCCGTGCTCGATCATCTCGAGCAGCGTCGCCTTGTCCTGACCGATGGGTTTGAGCGGATGATCGGTAAAACTGTCGTAGAAATGGTTCTTCAGCAGCATGAAACGCGCTATCGGCGCTTGCGCGCCGCGCGGATCGAGCGTGAGCGCGTCGCGGTACGGCCGCTGGTTCGCCAGATACAGCCGGGTCTGCGGCGACAGCTGCAGCCGCCACGGTGTCGCATTTAACTGGTTGATCAGGATCGACGTCTCCAGCCCTTGCGTGCGACCATGACTGGCGATGTCCTCATTGAGCAGCGCGCGGATTTCGTCCAGCGTGCGGCCAGCATCGACCATTGCCGCCGCGCGCACTGCCGCGCCGACGGAGGATTGTGCGGTGCGCTGCAGCCGGTCAAGTTTTTGCAGGTAAGCCTGCCGGGCGTCGGCACCGATCGCATCATGCGCATAGGCCGGGACCATGGCGAATAAGGCCGCCAGGACGACCGCCAGTAGGTCAGCAGCCCGTAGCCGTCTCATCGGGCTTCCGCCACCGGCGGCTCGATGCTGTCGCCGAGCGCCGCGGCGCGTGCGCCCGGATGGGGGGCCATGCCGTGCAGGCCATCGAGGGGTACCGCCAGGCCGAGCCGATCTTTGTCCTCCAGCAGCGACGACGTAATCGCAAAGCCATGGTGCAGCGGCAGGTTGTCACGCGCGACCAGTGCGTGCGTGGCATTGCTCAGCAAGACTTGCAGTGGCATCGGCGCGAAATCTTCATATGGCGGCAGGCCATTCGCGAAGCGCCGCACATCCTCATGCGACAGCACTGCAAGGCGTGCCTGATCGGTTTTCAGCAGGCTGGCGACACGGCCCACGTCGCGTGCGCGACTGACCATCGCGCGCGACAGGGGCAGGCGCTGCAGCAACTGGGCCACCCACTCGTCACCGATGGCATCGCCGGCCAGGTCGCTGCGCGAAGTCAGCACCTGCAGATAGCGACGCCGGAAAATGTCCCACTGTCGGTACGGAGTATGCGCAAAGGCGGGCATCAGCGGTCCGCTGACCAGCAGTGCCGCGCAGGCGCGCAGCAGGGTTCGTCGTTTCATGGTGCATCCGGAAAAAGGAAGAGCGAGGCGTACCTCGCTCTTCATGCAGGTCGAACGATCAGGCTGATCGACTTACTTGTTGTCGAAGATCTCGAGCGGGCAGATGGTCGTGACCGCGTAGTTCGGCACGTCCACCACGTTGCTGATGCGCAGATCGCAGGCGACGCTGGTCACCACGTAGGCCTGTTCCTTGCTGAGGCCTTTCTGCGTCTGCAGCCATTCGATCATGTTCAGCAGCGAATTGCGTGCTGCCAGCGTGACGTCGTTCGACAGTTGCGTCAGCGGCTTGATCTTCTCGCTGTCCAGATACGTCCACTGCGGCGGCACTTCACCGGCTTCCTTGAACGGATAGCCGACCACAGCGTGGAAGCGGTCCGGTTCCAGCTTTTTCAGTTGCGAGCCACCTTCGAACATCGGCTGCTTGACGACCGATGCCATGCCCGGACGGATCGCGGTCTTGACGGTCACCGTCGCGCCCATTTCGATGGCGGTGCCAGCGACTTCGCCGTCACCCTGTGCATAGTGCACGTCACCAATGAAGAAGCCGCAGCCGTCAACGAAGCAGGGCAGCAGCAGCGTGGTGCCCTCGACCATCTGCTTGACGTCCATGTTGCCGCCGTTCTCGCGCGGCGGAATGGTACGCAGGCAGTGACCCTTGTCGCTGCCGTTCGGGCCGCAGACTTCCGGCGGACGCGCGCCGGTCGGCTCCGGCGGCAGTGCCACGCCACCCGCAGCGGCCAGTTGCGCCTCACGCTCCAGCCACTTCTTGACTTCGGGTTCGCCCGGCAGCACGCCGACCGATCCCATGAAACCGTTCATCGGGATGCGCACGCCCGGCAACTGGTCGGACACCGCTTCCCTGCGGTTCAGCTTCCAGTTGGCGACGAAGGGTTCGGTGTATTTATCTGCCAGGAAGCCGAAGCCCGGCACGATCGTGGTGTAGCCGTATTCATCCGGCTTGATGTCGATCAGGGTGACAGCCAGCACGTCGCCACGCTTGGCACCTTCGATGTAGACAGGGCCCGTCATCGGGTGTACCAGGTTCAGGTCGATCGCGGTGACGTCTTTTGGCTGCGAGTTGATGTTCAGGTTCGAATCCAGAGCGTCACGGGTATGGACGACGATCAGGTCGCCCGGCTTTGCGCGCGCCACCGGCTTGATGTTCGGATGGTAGCGATTGAAACAGTTCGGGTCTTGCTCGCAGTGATCACCTTTCTTGGTGATCTCAACGACGGTCTGGGTCTTGACATCAGTCGTGTCGGCAAATGCCGCCTGACTGAAACAGGCTGCCAGTAGTACTGGCAGCACGGATTTTAAGCGCATGATCTACTCCGATAATTATTGTTAAAAGGGGGGTGAATTAACAGCACTTACCTAAAGCAACGACTTTGCTACTTGCATCTCAGCAGATGATGCCTTCCGCTGTGCGGCGATCCAGACGCGTCAGGGAGCAGAAAGCTGTAGAAAAGTGTAAATCAATTTTAAAATTCTTGCGTATATGCAAGAATCAGCACATTCCGATGGTCGCTTGCGTCGTTCTGGATGTTGCGTTGCAAGATCGGGCCGTGAGCCGCTTCGTGGTCGTATGGGGTCGCGTGTGTTCGCATTGCGTCCGGTATCAGTAGCGTGTCGCCGCTGGCCCGTACTCGCGAATCACCTGCCGGTGCGGAGGACGCTCGCGTATGATCGGGCGCTGTCCTTCACTTCCCCTTGCCTGCCATGGAACGCTTCACGATTTCGCTCGATGATCCGCTGGCCCGTGAGTTTGACCAGATGATCGCGGCCATGGGCTATGGCAGCCGTTCCGAGGCAGTGCGCGATCTGATCCGGCAGGCGCTGGAATCGCAGCAGGCCGCACGTTATGCGTCGCCCTACAGCGTGGCTGTCGTCAGCTACGTCTACAACCCCCATGAAAAAGCGCTGGCCGACCGGCTGATGTCGGCACGGCACGAGCATCACGACCTGGTGACCTCGACCATGCATGCGCCGCTTGATCACGACGATTCTCTCGAGGCAGTATTCCTGCGCGGGCGTCGTGTGTCGGTGCAGCAGTTTGCGCAGCAGACGATCGCACAATCTGGCGTGCGTCACGGCGCGATCCACCTGATCGCCGCCGAGACTGAGCCCGGCCGTCATCGCCATGCAGATGGCCACGGTCAGCCGCATTCACATCTTCGCCCCAAGCGTTGACTTACCCCGGCGCAGTACCGTTTGCGGACACTTCGCTGAGTGGTTTCAGAATTTAAAAGTGCCGGCCGGCAAACAATGTCGCTATTATCGCGTGTGAATTTTTCAAAATTTTTCATACGACGCTCACAGATACCGAATGACGATAATGCATCCCCTGCGCCCCGCGGCACGACTGGCGCCGATTGCCTGCGCCGTGTCGCTGGCGATGGCGCTGCCGGCAGCTGCCGACGATATCCGCAGCCTGCCGCAGGTCGAGGTGGAGGCATCACGTTACAGCCTGCTCGGCGTGGCCGACGCGGCCAGCGAGGGGGCGGCCGGTCCGGAGCAGATCGCCAATCGCGTGGTCGCGCGCACCGGTGAAGTGCTGGAGGTGATGCCGGGACTGATCGTCAGTCAACACAGTGGCGAGGGCAAGGCGAACCAGTATTTCCTGCGCGGCTTCAACCTCGACCACGGCCTTGACATCAAGCTCACGCTGGATGGCATGCCCATCAACCAGCGCAGTCATGCGCACGGACAGGGCTGGGCCGACCTGAACCCGCTGATACCGGAACTGATCTCGTCGCTGTACTACCGCAAGGGTCCGTATTACGCGGCCGACGGCGATTTCGCGAATGCCGGATCCGCGGCGATCTATTACGGCGACACGCTGGAGCACGGCATCGCCAGCATCGGCATCGGCCAGCTCGGGCACGCGCGCGTGCTGCTCGCCGATTCGCCGAAACTGCTGAACGGGCGGCTGCTGTATGCGCTCGAGTTATCGCATCACGACGGCCCGTGGGTGAACGAGGACAACTACCGCAAGCTCAATGGCCTGCTGCGCTACAGCGAAGGCAACCAGGCCAATGGCTACTCGCTGACGGCGATGGCCTACCGCGGCCAGTGGAATTCGACCGACCAGATTCCATGGAACGAATACAAGCAGGGCCTGATCTCGCGCTGGGATGCCATGGACCCCAGCAGTGGGGCGAAAGCAAACCGCTACAGCCTGTCGGGTGAATGGCGGCAGTCGGATGCGTCTGGTAACACGCTGCTGCAGGCCTATGTCATCCAGAACTATCTCGATCTGTACTCCAATTTTGAGTACGCACCAACGAGCCAGTTCAACCAGCGCGACGGTCGCGTCACCAGTGGCCTGAACGCTGTGCGCACCGTAAATGTCGACGGCATTGGCAAGGAAGCATTTGCGACCATCGGGCTGCAGCTGCAGAACGACAATATCTTTAACGCGCTCGCCAGCACCACCGAACGCGAACCGAATGCGACTTGCCTGATTCCAGGCGGGGGCTGCCGGCGCGATCACATCACGCAGTCCAGCCTCGGTATTTACATGGAAGGACATGTGCACTGGAGCGACAAGTTCCGTACGGTCGCCGGTCTGCGCGGTGACTGGTTCCGCTTCAAAAACGTCGGCCAGTCCGATGCGGCCAACACCGACAGTGTGTCCGACTTCATCGCCAGCCCGAAGCTGAACCTGGTGTTCGGCCCGTGGAACAAGACCGAGTACTACTACAGCATCGGCAATGGTTATCACTCGAACGATGCGCGCGGCGTGACCATCGGCAGCGGCGTGCGGGCGAACGGTCTGGTACGCACTTTCGGACATGAGCTGGGTGTGCGCACCGAGTTCGTGCCCGGGCTGCAGACCACGCTCGCGCTGTTCCAGCTCGACAGTGATTCCGAGATCGTCTACATCGGCGACGAGGGCCGCACCGAAGATTCGGGGCGTCGCAGCAGGCGCGTCGGCTGGGAGTTCAACAACTACTACAAGGTCAATGGCTGGCTGACGCTGGATGCCGACTTTGCGTATGCGCGCGCGCGTTTCCGTGATCCGGGCGGCGATGGCCGCTATATCGAAGGTGCCGTCGAGGGCGTGGCGTCGGTTGCGATGATTGTCGATGCCGGCGGTGTCTGGAGTGGTTCGCTGCAGTTGCGCCATTTCGGACCGCGACCGCTCACGCAGGATAACGCTGTGCGCTCGGAGGGGACCACCACGCTCAACGGCCGTTTACGTTACCGTGTCGACCCGAAGACCTCGATCGAACTGCTGGGCTTCAACCTGCTCGACAGCCAACAGTCGGCGATCGAGTACTACAACGATTCGTATACCTTCAATGGCGTCTCCGGCCTGTCCGGCCGGGTGTTCCATCCGATCGAGCCGCGTAATTTCCGCGTGATGCTGATCACGCGCTACTGACAGCGGTCTCGTTTTGCGTATCGGCCTGCGGCTGCGCGTCGAAGCGCCTGCGCACCAGGCTGACATGCTCGCGCAGCACATACAACTGATCCGCGAAGGCCAGCGGCAGCTGCAGGTTGTTGACTGCCTGCTGAATCTCGTCGAGCCGGTGGCGCAAGTTCTGGCGGTCATGTGAGCCGTCTGGCGCCATCATGTCGCGCTCGATCGTCATCAGTGCGCCATACCAGCGATAGATGCGCGAGCGCATGCGCCAGCGATACAGTGGCGCGACCAGTCGGGAGGCCGGCACCACCACGATCAGCAGCGGCAGCATGACCAGCAGGATGCGGTCAACCAGGCTGGCCAGCCAGAACGGCAGCCGCTTGTAAAGGAAAGGCGAGCCGGAGGTGTAATAGCGGCGCGCTTCTTCGCTCAGCGGTATGTCATGCTCGATCGCGGCCGGGAATTCACCGGTTTTGCGAAACATGCCCGACTTGCCGTGCACTTCCCGCGCGGCGGAGATCAGCAGGTCCGAGATCGCCGGATGCAGGCCCTCACGGGCGATCAGTTCGACCGGCGTGCCGACCAGTTCGGTGTCTTTCGGCGGCAGGTTCATGCCGAGGTCGAAGCTGCCTTCGGGCGCGCTCAGCCGCGACAAGAAACGTATGCGCCGCAGGTAGCCATCGGCTTGCCGGAAATTCATCAGCTTCACGCCCGGCGTGCGCATCAGTTCGCGGGTCTTGCGACCGCGCACCTGTTCGCTGGTGACGAAGATAGCATCGACCTTGCCGGCGATGAGCGCGGCGATGGCGTCGTCGCCATCGAGGTCGAGCAAGGTCGCGTCCGCCTTGTCGATACCGTTTTCATCGAGCATGCGGCGCGCCAGCACGGCGGTGCCACTGCCGTCCGGGCCAATGGCGACGCGGCGTCCTTTGAGCTGGGTGAGCCGGTCGATCTCCTGAGCGCCGCGATAGAACACCATCATCGGCTGTACATACAGCGTGCCGAGCGAGACCAGGCCGGGCGCCTTGTCGTCATCGGCCAGTCCAGTCTGGACGAAGCCGACATCGGCCGGCTGGTGCGGATTGAGCAGCGTCTTCAGGTTTTCGATCGAGCCTTCAGTCGAACGCACTTCGACTTTCACGCCGTGTGCCTCGATCAGCTTCGCGTAGCGATCAGCGGTGGTGCGAAAGCTGCTGTCGGGTGGGCCGGACAGGATAACGACTCGATCGGGCGGTGCAGGGCGGATCAGTTTGACGGCCAGCCAGCCGAGGCCGGCGGTCAGCAGGAGCACGGGCAGCAGCACGGTCAGCAAATCGCGCCAGGAGACTGCGCGCAGCCGCGCGATGGGGCGCGACACGGATTGGCCTACGCGGGAGAGGGACTGGCGCATGGTCGGTCTTTTCGTGGCGTGAATTTGCCACCAATCATAAATCAAGCAGATACGGCATGCGCCGCGACGGCGCCTGGCAGAACGCTCAGCCGGCGTACTGGCTCAGCACTTCCTCGACTTCCGATTTGGCGCCATCGAGCGCTTCGACGCAATCATGGTCGAGCTTGCCGGCAGCAACCATCCGCCGCAATTCAGCCAACGCCTGTTCGTAGGTCCATTGCTTCTTGTACGGACGGACATGCATCAGCGCATCGAAGATATCGGCGACGGTTACGATACGTGCCTCCAGCGGTATGGCGTCGCCCTTCAGCTTTTGCGGATAACCACTGCCGTCGAGGAACTCATGATGACAGAGGACGATGTTGCGCAGGATGGAGCTATTGGGTAGCCCTGCTGCATTGAAGTCACCGAGGATCTTCTCGATGATCCGCATGCCTTTGTCGACATGGGTGCGCATGATCTCAAGTTCGTCATGATCGAGTTTGCCGGGCTTGAGCAGGATCTCGTCGGGGATACCGATCTTGCCGACGTCATGCAGCGGTGCGAAAAAATACACATGCTCGACGAACTCATCATTCAGTCCGCGTTTGGCAGCAAGGTTTTTTGCAATCAGCCTGGAATTGCGCGCCATTCGCTCCAGATGGGCGCCGGTTTCGAAGTCACGCAGATTGGTCAGGTCCCGCGCGACTTCGACTGACGCCGTGATCGATCGAATCGCCGCCAGTTCACTCGATATCGCCATGTTGATCAGGCTTGTGAACAGCAGCAGGTCGCGCTGCACCTCGAGGGTGAATGCGTTTTTTTTCGTGGAATTGGCGAAAAGGAAACCGAAAAACTTGCCCTGATCGCTGAGTACGGTGGTGAATGACGATTGATATCCTTGTGCCAGCAGCCAGCTCGAATGTTTCGAGGTAGGCGAGATCACGGCAGGGATGTTATCGATGATGCGTACTTTTTGCTCCGCCGCCAGCCGGCTGAGCGATTGACTGTCGGCCAGCTTGAACTCGTAGCCGGCGATCGGTATGCCGTGACGTGTGCTGTTGATGAAGGTCTTCAGCATGTCGGTGTCGGCGTCGTGAATCACGCAGGCGAGGCGATCCACGCAGGGAATGCGATCCAGGATCTTGTCATGGATCTGGGAGAGGCTCGCATTGAGCGTCGGCGAGGGCTGGGAAATTTTTGGCGAAAACATGGAGTGGTATGTCGACTTTTTACGGCTGCGCCTTCAGGCAGGGGTCGGATGATTATATTGCACAGACCGATCAAGGCTTTCAAAGCACCTGCGCCGGCCGGTCAGTCCGAGGATCGATGCTTCGCCAGCAGGTTGGCGGCTGTCTCGAAGTCAAAGGCTTCAACGGCGTCTTTGATCTGATCGAACGCGTCGCCCAAACCTGCCTTCAGAAGCGGCGCACGTTCCTCGATCACCGCCTCGGCCGCTGCATTGCCGTCGCGCAGATAATGCTCCAGTTCGCCGCATAAGCTAACGAAGTTCTGTCGATCGAATGTCGTGGCCTCGGCATCGCTTGGCTGCCCGGCACGCTGCCAGACAGCGAGTGCGTCGAGCAGGGGACGGAGATGCGCTTCGAATCTGTCTGTGAGCGCAGCAAGTGCATCGGCTGGCCGGCGTTCGCGGATCGCAGACTCGAGCTCTGCGGCGGTCTGCTGTACATCCATCGCGCCGATGTTGGCAGCCACGCCTTTGCTGGTGTGTGCATGGCGCTCCGCTTCTGGCCAGTCCTGCCGGTCCAGCGCGCGCCGCAGTTCGGAGACGGCGCTGGACTGGCTCGTGAGGTATTTCTTGAGCAGGTTGGCGTACAGGCTGCGCTTGCCGAAGGCTCTCCTCAGACCGAGCGTGCTGTCAACGCCGGGGAGTGATGCCGGCAAATCGGCGTCCGGCATGGCCCGGACGGATCCCGTGACAGCCCGCGCATTAGCCGCCTGCGGCTTGATCCAGTTGAGCAGTACCATCCAGAGGTCGTCCTGATCGATGGGCTTGGCGACATGCCCATTCATGCCCGCCTGTATGCACTGCTCGATGTCGGATCGCATGACGTTTGCGCTCATCGCGATCACCGGCAGGTCACGGGTTTTATCCAGCTGTCGCAACCTGCGGGTGGCAGTCAGGCCATCCATGACCGGCATTTGGATATCCATCAGCACGACGTCGTAAGAGGCTTCGGCGAGCTTGTCGAGCGCAATCTGTCCGTTGCCGGCAATATCGACGACGAAACCCGCGTCGCGCAGCAGCTCGCTGGCGACTTCCTGATTCAGCTCGTTGTCTTCGACCAGCAGGATGCGCGCACCGGCGATGGTGGCAAGTTGCTGCGAGATCGCATTGCTGACCGGGGGAACCGTTCGGAAACGTTCGACGTTGTTCTGTACACCTGCGAATACCTGGGCGATACAGTCGAACAGCGTCGAGCCATTGATCGGTTTTGCCAAGGTTTCCCTGATCAGCCCGTCCGTGTCGAGGCTGCGCATGGCTTCGACGTCATGCGCGGTCGCCATGATGATGGGGGGCATATCCGGCAGCTGGCGCTGATGCAGGCGACGCGCCAGTTCGAATCCGTCCATGCCGGGCATTTGCCAGTCAATGATCAGCACCTCGAAGGGCTGGCCACGCCTTACCGCCTCATCGAAAATGCGCAAGGCCTCCTCGCCGCCATCGGCCTCCATCGGCTGCAGACCGATCGACAGCAGCAAATCGTGCAACACGCGCCTTGCCGTGCTGTTGTCATCGACTACCAGCACACGCTTGCCTTCCAGCTCGGAGCGCAGCAGCAGCGGCTTGCTGACCTGGTCGGATTTGTGCAGCCGGACGGTGAACCAGAAAGTCGATCCCTTACCCGGTTCACTGCTGACGCCCACGCTGCCACCCATCAGCTCGGACAGGTTCTTCGCGATCGCCAGTCCGAGCCCGGTGCCGCCGTAACGGCGCGACGTCGACGTGTCCGCCTGCTGGAAGCTGCGGAACAGCTGAGCTACCTGATCAGCGCTGAGTCCGATACCGGTGTCTTTGACTGCGAACTTCAGCGTCATTTCATCGCCCTGCTGCTCAACCACGCTGACCGTCAGGTCGATTTCGCCTTTCTCGGTGAATTTGACCGCGTTGTTCGCATAGTTGATCAATACCTGGCCGATGCGCAAAGGGTCGCCGATCAGTGCGGGCGGGACATTGGCATCGACATCAATGATCAGTTCCAGGCCTTTCGTCGCGGCTTTCTCGACGATCAGGTTGGTAACGGTGGCCAGGACATCTTCAAGCTGGAAAGGCACATTTTCTATCGTCACCTTGCCGGCCTCGATCTTCGAGAAATCAAGGATATCGTTGATCACGCCGAGCAAATGCTGACTGGCCGACCGAATTTTGCCGAGGAAATCCAGCTGCCGCTGGGACAGCTCGGTTTTTTTCAGCAGGTGCGCCATGCCCAGGATGGCGTTTAGCGGCGTACGGATTTCATGACTCATGTTGGACAGAAAATCCGCCTTGGTCTTTGCGCTGGCTTCGGCCTGTTCTTTGGCCATCTGCATCGCTTCCTTCGCCTGCCTGTCCATCGTAATGTCGTCGATGATCCAGACCACGCCCTTGGTCTGGTCGCTGGCGTCGATCGCATTGCCCGTCAGTCGCGCCCAGAACGTGCTGCCGTCGCCGCGGATGAGCAAGGCATCGAAACTGCTCTCGTGTCCTTGCCAGATCTTGTCGTAGTCGCGCTGATGGACCAGGAACTCCGACGGGTCGTCGTACATCACTTCAGTCGACTGGCCGAGCAAGGAAGCTTCCGTCGTGCCCAGCATCTGCAGCAGACGCTTGTTGCAGCGGATGAAGCGTCTGTCTTTCACCAGCGCGATGCCCGAGGTCGCCGTCGCGAGAATGGCTTCCTGTTCAACGTTTGACGTGCGCAGTGCCTCGACCGCCGTGCGTTCCGCCGTGACGTCGTTGATCATGACGACAGCCCCTTTGCCCGGGTCATTTTCGTCAATGATTTTGGCCGATATGCTCGCCCAGAATGCCTGGCCATTGGCGCGGCGCAGCAGGAAGGTCTGCTGGTAGATGTCGCCGCGTGCGAGTCGCGGATAGCCTTGGCCGATCAGTGTGTCGTAATCCGCGGTGGTGACAAACCAGTCGCGCGTCAGCCGACCGATCTGTTGACCCTGGGCGTAGCCGAACATGCTGTCGGCGCGGGCGTTCGCGCGAAGTACGGTGTGCTCGCCAATCACGGCAATTCCGATACTGGCGGCATCGAAGATGGCTCTCTGCTCACTGGCGGCCTTGCGCAACGCTTCTTCGACTTGCAGGCGGTGCGTCATGTCGCGCAGGCTGGTTGCGATCACCAAGCCTTCCGGTGATGCAATCTTGCCGAAGCTCAGTTCCACAGGGATGGTCCTGCCGTCGCTGACGACCGCCCGGAAAATTCCGCTGTCGTCAGTTCGCTCATCTGCGGAGAAGTCGCTGGTCTGCGGCTGTCCGTGTCGATGTAGCATCCGGCTCGCATCGGGCACCAGCCAGTCGAAGGATTTGCCTACCATCTGCTCGCGCGGGTAGCCAAAGAATGTTTCTGCGGCCCGGTTCACCATCGATATGCTTGCAGCGACGTCGGTGATGATCATCGGGTCCGGTGTCGCATCCAGCAGCGCATGGAATTGCGCTTCGCGTGCGGCGATCTTCTTTTCGTCGGCGACACGGCTTGAGATATCAGACAGGAAGGCGAACGAGAAGATTTCCCGCGTGCTCTGGTCCCACACCGTGTTCCCGTGGATCAGGCAAGGCAGTAGCGTGCCGTCGTTCTGCCGCAATAGCACCTCGCGCTGGAAGCGGCCAAGCTGAGTGCGGTTATCCCCTTCGACATAATCACTGAATTTCCCGCCCAGGACGATTTCGCGACCCGCTAAGCACATGTCACAAAACGCCGGATTACAGTCAATGATGTTGCCGCTTTCATCGGTAATGACAAAGCCCTGCTGCGTGGTCGACAGGATGACGTCGAGGCGGTAACGCGAACTGGAGGTCCTGGCCACCGCCCGCGAAATCAGCAGGCCGCCACAGAGCAGCGCGAAGGTCCCCATACCGACTCCCCATGCCAGGCTGCTTGCCGGCAGGCCTGTCACTGGCTGGGATACGTCCACCGGAATGAAATAAGCCGCCTCCATTGCGATGTAATGCATGCTGGCGATCGCGATCCCGAGGATGATGCCTGCACCCAGCGAAGGCTTGTGATTCCAGGCACCGTGGATGCCCCGTTTCAGTCGCGTATGCAGATAAAGCGCGCTAATGCCCAGCACAATCGCGGCAGCGATCGACAATGCGAAGAGCGCTGGATCGTAGCGAATGATCCCGTCGAGCCGGGTAGCCGCCATGCCGGTGTAATGCATCAGGCCGACGCCCGCGCCAAGAATCGTTCCGGAGAAAAGCAGCTGCGAAGTTGACGGATGATCGTCACGGAAGAAGCGCAATGCGACGGCGGCCGCCAGCACGCCCGGCAGCAGGGACAGCAGTGTCAGTCCTAGGTCATAGGTCACGCCGCAATCGAGCCGGAATGCCAGCATGCCGATGAAATGCATCGCCCAGATACCGCCGCCGAGCATCAGTGCTCCGAGCAGAAGCCACGAACTGCCCCTGAGTTTGCGTGACGCGATCTCGAAAGCGCAGTAAGACGCAAAAATCGCGATGGCAATCGAAAAAGCCACCATCGTCGGCTCGTAGGTGTGCAGGTAAGCTTTATCGAGCACGGTGGTGCTTGTCAGGAAAAAGTTATCCAGCATAGCGGCCTTATCATTTTGGTTCTGATAATTTGGATTAAGATCGTGCGCCAAGCGATTATTCATCGCATCATGTTCGATCGCTGCATTATCGTCTATTCATTTTGTCAATTTATCCGCGATTAATGACTGACTCTATTCCCTATAGCCAGCGCAAGCCCATCGTTCTGGTGGTTGACGATACGCCGCAAAATCTGAAGCTGATGGTCGAGCTTTTGCGTGACCAGTATCTGACTCTGGTCGCCAACAGCGGTCCGCGCGCTCTGGCTGTGGCGCGCGGCAGTCAAAGGCCTGACGTTATCCTGCTCGACATCATGATGCCGGAAATGGATGGTTATGAAGTCCTGCGCCAGCTGAAGGAGGACGAAACGACCCGACATATTCCGGTTATCTTCCTGACCGCAAAATCTGAAGTCGATGACGAGACCCGCGGCCTCGAACTGGGCGCGGTCGATTACATTACCAAGCCGATCAGTCCACCGATCGTGCTGGCGCGTCTGAAGGCGCAGCTGCTGATCAAAGATGCCGCTGACTTTTTGAGAGACAAGAATCAATATCTGGAAGCGGAAGTCAACAAGCGTACCAAACAGATCGAGGCCATCCAGGACGTGACTGTGCTGGCGATGTCGTCGATGGCCGAAACGCGCGACAACGAGACTGGCAACCATATCCTGCGAACTCAGCGCTACGTTGAGGCATTAGCACTGCAGTTGCGCGAACATCCGCGCTTCAGCGAACAGCTGACAGAAGAGTTTATTCGTCTGTTGTTTAAATCGGCGCCCTTGCACGATATCGGCAAGATCGGCATTCCCGATCATATTTTGCTCAAGCCCGGTAAGCTGACTCCGGAAGAATTCGAGCTCATGAAGACGCACACCACCATAGGCTACGAAGCGATCCGGCGTGCCGAGATCGCCCTCGGCATGGAGATTGAATTCCTGTCGATAGCCAAGGAGATTGCGATGTCACACCAGGAAAAATGGGATGGCTCGGGTTATCCGCAAGGACTGGCCGGTACGGCAATCCCTTTGTCGGCGCGCCTGATGGCGGTGGCGGATGTCTATGACGCGCTGATCAGCAAGCGGGTCTACAAGCCGGCGATATCGCATGATGAGGTACTGAAAATCATGTCCGAGGGACGCGGGACGCATTTCGATCCGGATGTGTATGACGCTTTTCTGCAGGTGCACCAGGTTTTCGAGAAGATCGCGATGCAGTTTTCGGATGGTTGATGCCCTGTCGACGCATTCGGTTATGGCCTGACTGGCCCGGTTGCCTATCCCGTGTTGTACGTTTGTACTGTGTTCGAGAGTGCTAGGGTCCCAACGATCTGAAGAGACTGGTTCCCAGCGGCTCTTCAAAATATCCTGGGCTGTGCTGGTGGTACCTTGCCGTACCCCTGACTTGCCGGTGACAACATGCGTCAAAATGCTTATGTTGTGGCAGTTTTGTCGGCGGCGATTCGGAACGATCGTCCCTGTGAACGGCCTGTCTATGGCTATGGATCGGCTAAACGCTTTCGAATTTTGGACAGCGATTCGGATCCGTTAGACTTGCGCCGGTTAATGAACAGCCAGATTCAACGTGTGCACGACACTCGCAAGCTGCGATTCGAAGTCACCGCGGATTTTTTGAAAGACACATGTGAATAACAGTTCGGACAATCATCCAAAAGACGAAACAAAAGAATCCTCCGCCTCGCCGACGGATTTCGAGCTGGATGCGGCTCCCGTAGAAAAGCCCGAGATAGCCAATCAGAGATCGGCAGGCTCGGAGCCGCCGCTTGAGCCCGTGCATAGAAGTGCCTTAAGTAAAGGGATGATCGGTATTGTCGTCGTCATCGGTTTGATGTTGCTGGCTTTTTTGTGGCACAAGAAAGCTCCGTCCTCGCCGCAGCCGTCAAAGGCATCCGACAGCCATGTATCGGGTACCGCAAACCAGTCCGCAGGGAAGTCCGCGCCGACGCAAGACACGCCCCGCTTTACTGAAGAACCTCCCGCCGTGGGCGAAAAGGCGGTGTTGTCCCTGCCGCAGCTGCGCTACTGCGCCGCCGAGAACATGCGTCTGGACGCAGCAAAGGAAATGATCAATAGCCATAATCAAGCAGACGTCGACCGCTTCAATTTGCTGACTGCAGATTACAACGAGCGCTGCACTTACCTGCGTTATCGGCGCGGAACCCTGGAGCGTGCCCGGTCCGAAGTGGAGCAATACCGGGCCGCGATTGAAGCCGAGGGTCGGGATCGTTTTTCGAAAAAGGCGTCTGTAGCCAGGGCACCGTCTGTCAAGGCGGTACCTGCTGAATCCAAACCCAAAGTGCGTTCTGCGGAACCGAAGGCGCAGCCTCAGCTGCTGCGCGAAGCGAAAGTCGCCAAGCCCGCACTGCCGTCGATAGACCTCGCACAGGGCTTGCGACCCCGTTCTTCCTGTACATCCTCAACGGAATGCACGGGGGCGGCTCTATGTCTTGACGGACAGTGTCGGTCGCTCCGACGTAGTGGCGAGCAATGCGTTCATTCCCACGAATGTGCCGGATCGAACAAATGTATGGGCGGGCGCTGTCGCTTGCTAGGCAACGTCGGCGACCGATGCACTCGCTCGCAAGAGTGCTCCGGTACGAACCAATGCCTGGATGGCCAGTGCAGGCCACTCAGGATAAACGGAGAGCGCTGCGAGGCCTCGTTTGAATGCGCAGGACTGAACGAATGCGTTCAGGGGCGTTGCCAGTTGCCGCAGTAATGGTTCGAGCAAGCAGGTCATGACGATCCGTTAAGGTATGGGTCGCTAACCCATACCGACGGTGATTTCGGCGCGGCTCGTTGTATCCACGCGGGCCATTCGGCCCGCGCATGCAAATTCGTCTTGGGTGGTCCTCCTCCGGAGGGATTTCCTGTAGGGGCTGGACCAGCGGGCCGGTTTTCTTCGTTATACCCGCGGCTTATCCGCAAATCCTGCCGGCTTTGCCAGATGTTCATTTTTTATACTATGGGGAAATCGTTACAAATTAAGGGATTAGAATGACAGGCAGACAAGGCAAGATTCCGTCTGCCGCGTCTGGACAACCCGTTCCGTAGTGCTCTTTTGAAAGGAGCATGCGCGGCGCATTATTTTCGAGTCGCCCTGCAGCCCAATACCCGATCATGAGAACGAAGAAGCCTTCCATCCAGTCCCCGGCCGTTGATATCAGCTCCGCCGATATCGCCGGATCGTTCGGGTCCTCAGATACTTCCGCTGCTTTGTCTTTGCCTGTGCTGTCTGCGATACCCGCAGCAGCGGTTGCACAACCGCTGGCAAGCGCACCTGGCGAGCTGCTGGTGCAGTTCACCGAAGGTGCGGGTGCCGCTGGACGTGCGAAGGCGCTGTCCGCCATCGGCGGTAAATCGGTCGAGGTGTTGTGGACCGACGGCGCGGGCGACAATGGCGCCCAGCTGCTGCGAGTCAAGCTTACCGGTAGTGTCGGCATCGATAAGGCGGTCGAGATGCTGTTGCGCCAGCCTGGCGTCAGGTTTGCTGAGGCAAATTACGAGGTCAGCGCGCAGGCCACCAGCAACGACCCGCAGTACACCAGCAATGCGTTATGGGGCATGCGTGGCGATACCAGTGGCAGTGCATTCGGCAGTGCCGCGGATGAAGCCTGGGCCGCCGGCTATACGGGCACAACGAAGACAGTGGTCGGTGTGATCGACTCGGGCATCGACTATCGTCACCCGGACCTGTACCTGAACATCTGGCTGAATCAGAGGGAGATCTCCACTACGCTGCGCAATGCGCTGACGGATATCGACAGCGACGGACTGATCACTTTCCGGGATCTCAACAACAGCGCGAACAGCGCCTACGTCAGGGACGGTAATGGCAACGGCTATATCGATGCCGGCGATCTGCTTAACGATGCGCGCTGGGAAGACGGCATCGACAACGACGGCAACGCGCTGCGCGACGACCTGATCGGCTGGGACTTTGCCAACAATGACAACGACCCGCTCGACGACAACCGGCATGGCACGCACGTCGCCGGCACCATCGGCGGTGTTGGTGGCAATGGTGCGGGCGTGGCCGGAGTGAACTGGTCGACGCAGATGGTGGCGCTGAAATTCCTGTCGTCCAGTGGCAGCGGCTATACGTCAAACGCGCTGAAGGCGCTCGACTACTACACCAGTGTTTCCAAGGTGGCAGCGGGCGATTTCGTCGGTACCAACAACTCATGGGGCGGAGGCGGCTTCAGCCAGTCGATGCTTGATGCGGTGGTACGCACAGGTGCTGCGGGCAACCTGTTTGTCGCAGCGGCCGGCAACGGCGGCTCGGATGGCATCGGTGACAATAACGACAACCTGGCCAGCTATCCGTCGAACTACAACACGCAGGGCACGCTCGGCTGGGATGCGGTGGTCGCTGTCGCGTCGATGACGTCCGGCGGCGCGCTGTCGCTGTTCTCCAATTACGGCAATCTCTCGGTGGATCTCGCCGCGCCAGGCTCGTCGATCATGTCGACACTGCCGAATGGTGGCTACGGCTACCTCAGCGGCACCTCGATGGCGACACCGCATGTGATGGGCGCGCTGGCCTTGATTGCTTCCGCACTGCCGGATTCGACGGCGCAGGAGCGCATGGACGTCCTGCGTCAATGCCTGACCTACAAGGAAGACCTGGCCGGCAAGCTCGCGTGGGACGGCTGGCTGGATCTGGGCAAGCTGGCGGCCCTGCTGGCCGTCGATACCAGCGGACCTTCGGTGTCCAGCCTGGTGATGTCTGACAGCTCGCTCAGCGGCAGCGAGATCGCCACGGTGAGCATCACCTTCAGCGAGGCCGTGGCGAACTTCACAAAGGAGGATGTAAGCCTGTCGTCTGCCGTTGGCACACTGAGCGACTTCACGGCCAGTGACGACCTGCTGAGCTGGTCAGCGACGCTGACGCCGGTAGCTGGCGTCGAGGCGTCGAACGTGAAATTTTCTGTGGCGGCGGGCAGTTATACCAGCGCCGATGGCGAGCGTGACGGGCAGGCTTTTACGTCAGCCGCCTTCGCAGTGGACACGAATGCGCCGACCGTCGGTATCACGCTGTCGGATAGTCAGCTGACCACCGGCGAGACGGCGCGCGTGACGTTCACTTTCAGCGAGACGGTGACGGGTTTTGGCAGCGACGACATCAGCGCAAGCAATGGCGCCATCTCCAGTCTGGCGAGCACGGACGGACGCATCTGGACGGCCACCTTCACGCCAGTTGCTGACACGCAGGCGGCGGTGAACAGCATGAGCGTCGGTGCCGGCGGCTACGCTGATGCGGCTGGCAATACGGGTGCTGAGGGCAGGTCCGCGAACTATACGATCGATACGACGGCGCCACTGATTCCACAGATCATTTATGGCACCGACGGCAGTAACACCCTGGTCGGCACCAGCGGCGCCGACATCCTGAACGGGGTTCCGGCGACGAGTACGCGCTTTGGCCGGGGCAGTATCGACACGCTGACGGGTTCGGGCGGCAATGATGTATTCGTGCTTGGCATCACCGGTCGCGTGTTCTATGACGACGGTTCGTCGAAAAACCTCGGCACCAGCGACTATGCGCGGATCACCGACTTCACGGCGGGTGCCGATGATCTGCAGCTTGCCGCTGGCCGCTCGTATGTGTATGCCGCCGTATCGCTCGGCGGCAGCAGCGGCCTCGGTATCTATTGGGACATCAACAGCAATGGCCTGCTGGACACACGTGCCGACGAATTGATCGGGATGCTGGTCGGCGTGAACGCGATCAGTCCGTCGGATATCGTGCTGGTCTGATGGCTTGATGTGAGCAAATAACGCCTGCCGCGCGTCGCACAATTGCGCAGGGGCGTAACGCCGCCCTATCGCGTTCAGCCGGTCGCAGCCGGCTGTGTGTTTACGGGCCGGCGTCCCAGTCGCAGCGCATTCATCACCACCGACACCGAGCTCAGGCTCATCGCCAGCGCTGCGATCATGGGCGACAGCAGCTGTCCGGTCCATGGATACAGCACGCCAGCCGCAATCGGTATGCCGAGCGCGTTATACAGGAAGGCAAACAACAGGTTCTGCCGCATGTTGCGTACCGTCTCATGCGACAGCCGCGCGGCATCGGCAATGCCGCGCAGGTCGCCGCGCACCAGGGTCACATGCGCGCTGTGGATCGCAACATCGGTGCCGGTACCCATGGCGATGCCGACGTCAGCTTTTGCCAGTGCCGGCGCGTCGTTGATGCCATCGCCCGCCATCGCGACCCGCCGCCCCTGTCCCTGCAGGTCCGTCACCAGCTGCAGCTTGTCGGCCGGCTTCACCTCGCCGTATACCTGGCTGATGCCGAGTCTGCGCGCGACCGAGCGTGCGGTGGTGATGCCGTCGCCGGTCGCCATCACGATTTCCATCCCGGCCTCGCGCAGCGCCGACAGTGCCTGCGGTGTGGTCGCCTTCACCGGGTCCGACACCACCAGCAAACCCGCCAGCCGTCCATCGACGGCGGCGAAGATCACGCTGGCCCCCTCGGTGCGTAGGGTCTCGGCCTGTGACTGCAAGGCCGACCAGTCCACTTGTTCCGACGCCATCAGTGCGGTGTTGCCAAGCACGATCCGGTGTCCGTCGACGCTACCGCGCACGCCGATGCCGCTGGATGATTCGAACGCTTGCGGCTTTTGCAGTCGCAGCTGGCGGGCGCGTGCGGCATCGACGATGGCCTGCGCAAGCGGATGCTCGCTGCCCTGGTCGAGGCTGGCGGCCAGCTGCAGCAGCTGGTTCTCGGAGAACTCGGGCATGGCAAGCACGCGCTCGAAGGCCGGCTTACCTTCGGTAAGCGTGCCGGTCTTGTCGACGATGAGCGTATCGATGCGGCACAGCGCCTCGATCGCTGCCGCATCGCGGAACAGCACGCCCTGCGCGGCCGCGCGGCCGGTGGCAGCCATGATGGACATCGGTGTCGCGAGGCCGAGCGCGCAGGGGCAGGCGATGATGAGCACAGCAACCGCATTAACGAAGCCGAACACCCAGCTCGGCTGCGGGCCGACCTGGCCCCAGAAAGCGAAGGTGGCCAGCGCCACCAGTACCACGCCGACGACGAAATAGCCGGCGACCACATCCGCCAGCCGCTGCATCGGCGCGCGCGAGCGCTGTGCGCCGGCGACCAGCTGCACGATCTGCGCGAGTACGGTCTGCGAGCCGACTTTCTCGGCGCGCATCACCAGGCTGCCACTGCTGTTGAGACTGGCGCCGATCAACTTGTCGCCCGGCCGCTTGCTGACTGGCAGGGGCTCGCCGGTCAGCATCGATTCGTCGACCGCGCTGTCGCCCTCGAGCACGGTGCCATCGACCGGGACTTTCTCACCGGGCCGCACGCGCAGCATGTCGCCGACATGGACATGCGCGAGTGGTATGTCGGCTTCGCTGCCATCCGGCGCCATACGCCGCGCTGTTTTTGGCGCGAGCTTCAGCAACGCCCTGATGGCGGCCGAGGTCTGAGAGCGCGCGCGCAGCTCGAGGATTTGCCCCAGCAGGGTCAACGACACAATGACCGCTGCCGCTTCGTAATAGACGCCGACCTTGCCGTCCTGCGCGAGCGCGGCCGGAAAGGCGTCGGGTGCCACGGTGGCGGCCACGCTGTACAGGAAAGCGGCAGCCACGCCCAGCCCGATCAGGGTCCACATATTCGGGCTGGCTAGCCGGATCGAGCGTAGTGCGCGCTCAAAGAAAGGCTTGCCGGCCCACAGCACGACCGGCGCACTCAGCAGCAACTCGAGCCAGCTCTGCTGCGGCAGGCTGCCATCGAAGAAGCGGTGCGAGCCCATCGCGATGACGGTCACGACAATGGTAAGCGGCAGTGTCCACCAGAAGCGGCGGCGGAAATCGGCGAGCTCGGGTGGCTGATCGTCGTTCGGCAAAGGCATGAGCGGTTCGAGCGCCATGCCGCAGATTGGGCAGCTGCCGGGGGCGTCGCGCCGGATCTGCGGGTGCATCGGGCAGGTGTAGACGACATGCGTGGCGGGGTCGTCAGCAGTTTGGCCGCCGTGACTGTGGGAGTGGGGGGCGTTTGCCATGGTGAACCATCCCTGTCGATGTACAGACGGCCGATTGTAGTCGTGAACCCAGGACACAGACTTGTCGACGACGGTTGGTTGATCGCATTTCTTGCGACCGGCAGCGCCATGGGCAATGACCTGCCGCACCCGTCCAGCCAACGCCTGCTCGACAGCCACCGAGTGGCCGACAACGGTGGGCCGGTCCTTCGCGGGTGGCATTGCGTAGCCCATGCGGTTGGCACCCGCCACGCGTCGGACCAAGCGAATCTGCGGAGACAAAGGTGACGTGGACAAAGCGGCTCTTCGCAAAGATCGGCGCCGGATGGCAGTGGGGCTGGCTTTAGTGATGCAGGCTGATAAGTTGCCATGTAAGCAGCCAGGAGACATCTGGATACGCCCGATCCTTGACCCGGGCGGGCAGGTTGTTTATGCTCAATTCCACTGGTATGATGACCGCACAAGTGATGAGTACTCCAATTCAGCCGGGTCGCAAAAACCGTCTCGGCCATTGTCACCGCAGTCGTGGCGGGGGATGTGTCAGCAGCAAAGCGGAATTGCGGCAGCGCAGGGCTTACCTGCAATGCCGAAGGGCAGGGCGATATCGGGATGCAGTGATATCGATGGCAGTAAGTCCGGTGGGCTTGTTCAGGTCGGACTGGCGCTTTGGCGGGTTTTGATGAATCTGGCAGACGCTGATTTTTCTCCTTTGGTGATTTCCCCGCAGATCCTTGAACGGTCTGCGGGATCTTTTCGGATCTCGCCGCTGGGAACCCGAGCTTTGCGGCCCCCCAGGCGCTCGCAGATGTGACGTACAGAAGCAGTTCGCTATTTGAATGTCTTGACGAATTTTGTTGAAAGGAGGGCGCTGCACCGGAAATAAACCGTTCATGCAACTGTTCTTGGTTTTATAGGCTATTTATTTCTACGGCCAATATTCGTGGCAGGCGGCAGCGCCAAGAGTCTTGGATACATAAGCGTGACAAGAATAAGCAAGGAGATGGAAATGAAGCTGAAGTCCAATGTGTTGGCCATGTCGATCCTGCTGGGAATGGCATCGACGGCGTTTGCAAGCGACTGGCCGGTCTACGGCGGCGATACGGGCAACACCCGTTACAGCACCGCCGGGCAGATCACGCCGGCGAACGTGAAAGATCTCAAAGTGCAGTACGCGGTGCAGCTTGGCAGCAACCGCTCGCAGGAATCCACCCCCCTGTTGGTTGGCGACATGCTGGTCGTCACCTCGTCGTTCGGCCCGAAGAACGTCATTGCGGTAAACGCGAAGACGGGCGACCTGAAGTGGAAGTATTCCCCGGAAATCCCGCGTAACGTCGATCAGTTTGCCTGCTGCGACGTCGTCAACCGTGGCGTCGCTCACGCCAACGGCAAGCTGTTCGTCGGCCGTCTCGATGCGAAGCTGACCGCGCTAGACGCGAAGACCGGCAAAGAACTCTGGACCTCGACCGTGATGGATTACACGCACGGTGTCACCATCACCTCGCCGCCGACCATCGCGAAGAACCTCGTCATCACCGGCTATACCGGCGGCGAATTCGGCGTGCGCGGCGCGCTGGTCGCTTATGATCAGAACACTGGCAAGGAAGTCTGGCGTACCCATACGGTCCCGGTCGGCAATGAAAAAGGCGCAGACACCTGGAAGGGCGATTCCGGCAAGACCGGTGGCGGCACCGCATGGCTGGTCGGTTCCTATGATCCGAAGCTCAATCTCATCTATTACGGCACGTCGAACCCGGCACCGTGGTCGGCCGGCGTACGTGGCAACGACAGCTCCGAGATCGGCAAATTCACCAACCTGTACACCGCTTCGGTGGTCGCGCTGAACCCGGAGACGGGCAATATTCAGTGGCACTATCAGTTCACCCCGCACGACGCGTGGGACTACGACGGCGTGAACGAGCTGGTGTTCGCCGATCTGCCGGTCGAAGGCAAGAAGACGCCGGTCATCATGCAGGCGAACCGTAACGGCTTCTTCTACGTGCTCGACCGCGCGAACGGCAAGCTGATCTCGGCAAAGCAGTTTGTCGACGGCGTGAACTGGGCGTCGGGCATCGATCTGAAGACTGGTCGTCCGATCGAAGCGCCGGGTAACGTCAAGCGTCCTGGCTACAAGCGCAACGCGACCGACATCGTGCCGAACCTCGTGGGTGGCAAGAACTGGCCGCCGATGAGCTACAACAAGCAGACGGGCCTGGTCTACATCCCGACCAATAACCTGTCGATGGACATGGAAGGCATCCAGGAAGAGTACAAGCGCGGCCAGTTCTACCTTGCGGTGAACTTCGATCTTGGCAAATGGGGCCCGGGTGGCCATGGCGGCGGCCTGAAGGCATGGGATCCGGTGAAGCAGAAGGAAGTCTGGTTCTACAAAGAGCCGCTGCCGCTGTCGGGCGGTACGATGACCACCGCTTCGGGTCTGGTTTTCCAGGGTGACGTGGCCGGCAAGTTCCGCGCATTCGACGCCAAGAACGGCAAGGTCCTGTGGGAGTTCAACACCGGTTCGGGCATCACCGCTGCGCCGATGACTTACACCATCGATGGCAAGCAGTATGTCGCTGTCGTGTCGGGCCGTATGCAGTCGATCCCGGCGTTCTACGGCGAGATCGGCGAGAAGATGTACGCGGCGAGCCCGGAAGGCGGCACCATGTTCGTGTTCGCGCTTAACTAAACCGGAGAAGAAGTGATGCCCAAGTCGTTTGCTTACCTGTTCCAGCGTTCCGTGACGATGGCGCTTGCCATCGGTGCAGTGTGCTCGTCGGCCATCGCAGGCGCCGAGCCGCTGCGGGTCTGTTCGGATCCGGACAATCTGCCTTTCAGCAAATCCGAAGGACCGAGCAAGGGCCTGTATATCGAGCTCGCTGAACTGGTGGGCAAGCGCTTGGGCACGCCGGTGGAGTATGTGTGGTACCTGACGTTTAACCAGCGCCGCGCAATACGCAACACCATCGACAGCTGTGACGCATACTTCGCATTGCCGGCCAGCCCGGACTACAAGGCGGCTGGTCTGGTGCGCACCCAACCCTTCCTTGACGTCAGTTATGCGATCGCGTCGAAGCCGTCGTACCGCGTCAGTTCGCTCGCGGACCTGAAGGGCCGCCGCATCGGCGTCACGTTCAGTTCCGCCGCGCAGGTCGTGCTGTCCAATCTGGATGGCTATGAGGTGCACAGCTATCGCGACACGCAGCAGGTATTTGCCGCGATCAGCAGCGGCGAAATCGACGCCGGCCTCGTTTGGGGGCCGCATGCGGGCTACCTGAACATGTCTGAATTCAATAAGCAATGGCAGCTGACCCCGGTGTCCGGGATGGGGCTGTCCGGGCAGATCGCGGTAGCGGTCCCGAAGGGCAAGGAAGCCCTGAAGGACAAGCTTGATACCGTGCTGACCGAACTGCGTCCCGAGATCGACCAGCTGCGTAAAAAATACGGTTTCCCTGACGGCGTGCCGCTGGCTTTCGACAACAAGCAATCGTGGCGCAGCATCGCCGCCGAGGTTGCGGCCGGTCGCGCGACAGCGGACGGGCCGGGCGTGACGGCGCAGGCCGCCAATGCGAAGCGCATTCTCGCGCGCGACGATGCGGAGGATTTCCGCCTTCACCTGCGCAAGGTGAATGACGCGTCCATCAACGACTACCGTGCGGTGTTCAACAGCCGCTGCTCGCATTGCCACTCACAGAACGGTGCCAGCCCGCAGCCCGAGCGTGATCTGCGCCGCCTAAGCACCCGCTATGACGACAAGTGGAAGGATGTGGCCCGCAAGACGATCCATGAAGGTCGTTCTGATTACGGCATGCCTGCCTGGGGTGGGAGCCTGTCGGCACAGGAAATCGAAAATCTGATAACTTACCTTGAGTCCATTCAAAGGAAGCGCTGACATGAAAAAACAATTCGTCGCAATGATGCTGCTGGTGTCGGCACAGGCCTTCGCGCATTGTCCTGACGCGGTCACCTGTGAGATGAAGGCGATCGATGCGAGCCTGGCGACGTCCACCATCAAGGCGGAGACCGTAGAGAAGGTGAAGGGCATGCGCGCCGAAGGTCAGAAACTGGCCGACGAAGGCCGTGAGCGCGAGGCGGTGAAGGTGCTGAAGGAAGCGCGCAAGTTGCTCAAGGATGCTTCTTGATTCCTGTTATCCGGTCAAAGATGGCGTGTCCGGCCACGGATACGCCGTACCGCACCGAAAACGGGTGCAATGGCGGTTTACTTCTGGTAAAACCTTGCCCACGCTAATGTGTGCCCGAAAAAATGCTGACTCTGGAATCCATTGAAGAGAAGATCGTCCTCCGTATCAGGGAGCTGGTCGCCGCAGACAAACTCCCCGGAGAGCCTCAGGCGCTGCTGGCATCGAGTCTGGGCGAGCTGCCGCTCGACAGTCTTGACCTGCTCACGCTGGCCATGAAGCTCGAAGACGATCTCGGTCACCCGATCGAGGTGGACGTGATCGACGAGTCCCTGAGTATCCGCGAGCTGGCGCAGGCCCTAAGCGGCCTGGCCAAATAACCAGTCGAGCTGCTCCTCGAATTCGCCGCGGGCGATCAGGGTTTCCGGCGTGTCGTGCATGCAGTCCGGCAGGGTGATGATCTCCACGCCGTTCACATCCTTCAGATGCTGCGCCAGTGCGAGGTCGCGCGGTGACTTCTCGCCAGTGATCACTCGCCGCCGAACCGGCGCCTCGGGAAGCACGCGGGCAAGATCGAGGAGATAACGCGGGTCGAACATTTCTTTCACCTGCTGCGTGATGAACCAATCCGTTGGCAGCGTCGAGTCCAGAGAAAAATCGGTGGGAAAGGAAAGTCCGAGGTGTGCCGCGCATTCGATCCGGGCGGACACATAGCTGCTGGCATAGCCACCGGACGAATAGCCCATCAGGTAGATGCGGTCACATGATCGCTGCGCAGCGAAAGCCCGGATGTTATCCGCCACTTCGTCGAGATTGTTGCCGAACTGGTGTGCGCCGCCGAGGTAATTAGCGAGGGTCGAGTCCTTCAGCAGCAGGACCGACACACCGAATTTCTTCAGGATCGCGAGCAGGACGAGACTGGAGACGCCAAAATTATTAAACATGGTCGTGAACACGACTGCCAGCTTTCCGCGAGCTGTGCTGCCTTCCATGAACACGTAATTGTCGAGCGCGTAAAGCGAGCGGATCCACTGTGGATCACTCCGCATCGCAGGCAGGCTCTCAAGTCGTTCGATCTGGTCGCAGAGTTTCAGCAGCTTGTCAAAACGACTTTGTGCGTCGGGGTGAGCAAGCTTACCCTGCAATACGCGCACAAAGCTCCGGGCGGCCGGATGCGCGTTGAATGCCAGCTGACTCGCGACAGTGAGCGCCTCGCGCACGTCAAGGCGCTCTTTACTTGCTTTGGCCGACAGTTCGATCAGCATGTCCAGCGAATGCTGTAACGAACTTCTGAAGATCAGCGCTTCGGGTGTTGAATTACGGTCCAATTTCTACTCTCAGGCTGCTTGGTTTGATGAACAATACGTTCATTGCAAGAAGGTCCTCGGCCGTCTGCGGCGCATCGGTGACGAGCGTCAGCGCCGATGACCTGATCGTGCAATCCAGGCTCGCCAGCTTGTCGGTCACCATGGCCCAGGCGGCGTTGGCGATCGGTCGACCGAGGCACGCATGCTCGCCGAGACCGTAGAGCATCTCGTCGTTCTCGCCACTCGAAAATTTTGGAGAGTTTAATACGCAGCGTGTGACGTCGTGTGCGAGCACAGCGTTATTCATGCTGCCGTCGACCGGGACGCGGTCGGTCGCCGGCACGGCGCTGGACGGAAAACGCTTCGGGAAGCATACGTCTTTCAGTGACTTGCCGAGGTTCGCGGAGAACATCGCATGCAGTGACCGCGCCATGGTGCCAATCAGCGGCGTGGCACCGAGTACGTTCTGGCCAAGTGCGATCAGTCGCTGGTCAGCCGTATCCGGCTCGGACTCGATAAACCTTCGGAGACCTTCATTGATCTCCAGGCGCTCTCGCAGCCGGGACTTGTCGTCGAACAGCCTGGCGGCTTTTTTCGACAGGCCCGGATCAATCGCGAAGCGCGTGCCGTTCGCGCTGGCCAGTGCATCCCACAAGGGACGTACGAATTCCTCCACCAGCTCCACCGACCGCCCTGGCGCCAGCAACTCCGGCAAGCGATCAACGACCTGTTGCGCTGCATGTTCCTGCTGGCCGCGCGCAGCGGAGAGATTGATCGCCATTGCCCGCCGCACTTCGGCGTGCCGGCTTCCGTGGAGGAATACCGGCAGTAATTCGAGGAGCCGGATGGTTGGGGAAAAATCGGCCTTGAGGCGCTCCGCAATCACCCTGTACATATCTGCCACCGATATGGGCCGATGGTCACGTGACTTCAATACGCATTTGGACTCGACAAAGCTATCTGCGAGCACAATCTCAGGCATTACCGGTTCTCCGTAGGGGTTGCGATCGAATAAGTGCCTCTGGCAGCACGCCGCTGACGTCATTGCGCCGTCTGGCCGTACAGCGCGGCCTGTCGGTGGCGGCGCGTCTGACCATCGACATTCTGCGAGAGGGACGAAACAGGCCACGATTGCGCAAGGCAATCACGTGGCAGCGCCGGCGATACTCATTGAGCAGGCCGGCGCGAACGTTTCATCTTTTGAAAGAGTGTATCGCCAGATCCCTGTCCGGACGATGAAAATTCATCGTCCGTTGCCATCGGGAAGGACGCAAGGCGGGGTTTGCGCCACCGCACCGGGCGTCAGCCCGGGTGGCGGCGGAGTGAAGATCAGTGCTGTGTCGACGGTAAGCGTCTGACCAGCAGCAGCGCGATCACGCTGACCAGGGCCATCGCCGACAGGTAGTAGCCGACGAACTGCAGGCCGATGTGTGTGGCTAGCCAAGTGGCGATATACGGTGCGAACGACGCGCCGATAATCGCCGACAAGTTAAAGCCCAGCGATGCGCCGGTGTAGCGTACCTCTGGCGGGAACAGGTCCGACATCAGCATGCCCAGCGGACCGAAGCACATGCCCATTAGCGCCATGCCGATTGACAGCACGAGCAGCGTGGTCAGGCTGCCGGCCTGCAGCATCGGGCCGAGCACCAGACCGAGCAGCGCAATGCCGACCGCGCCGATGGTCAGGGCCGATGTACGGCCACGGCTATCCGACAGCTTCGCGGCGATCGGAATGAAGATCGCGAAGAACACGACTGAGATCAGCTGCAGCACCAGAAACTCCGGTCGCGTATAGCCGAGCGACGTGGTAGCCCAGCTCAGCGTGAACACCGTAATCAGGTAAAACAGCACGAACTGGCCCATGCCCGAAAACATGGCTAGCAGCAACGCGCGCGGATGCTGCGTGACGACGGCCAGCATCGGCACCTTCACGCGCTCGTGCTTTTCCAGCACCTTGGAAAATTCCGGCGTCTCGGTGATGTTCAGACGCACATACAGCCCGACGAATACCAGCAGCGCACTGGAGACGAAAGGAATGCGCCAGCCCCAGTCAAGGAAGTCGGCTTCGGGCAGTTGCGTGGTCAGTATCAGGAAGGTCGTGCCGGACAAGAAGAAACCAGCCGGGCCGCCGAGCTGCGGAAACATGCCGTACCAGGCGCGCTTGCCCGGTGGTGCGTTTTCAGTGGCCAGCAGCACAGCGCCACCCCATTCGCCGCCCAGGCCCAGACCCTGGCCGAAGCGCAGTACGGCCAGCATGACAGGCGCAGCGATGCCGATCGAGGCATACGTTGGCAACAGGCCGATGAATACGGTCGACAGGCCCATGGTCAGCAGCGATGCGACCAGGGTGGCCTTGCGGCCGATGCGGTCGCCAAAATGTCCGAACAGCGCTGAGCCGACCGGACGCGCGATGAACGCCAGGCCGAAGGTGGCCAGTGACTGCAGCATCGCCATCGTTGGATCCGACGACGCAAAGAACACGTGCGGGAAAACCAGCACCGCCGCGGTGCCGAAAATATAGAAATCAAAGTACTCGATCGTGGTGCCGATCAGGCTCGCGAAGAGGACCTTGGTCGGTGAGTTGACGGGCGAAGTCGATTCGGCCCGGGTGGCGGCATTACGCCCCACAGCCTGGTCCTGCATGAGTACGTCTCCTTGTTGGTGGTGGTCTGTTTGCCCGACCGCTAGTGACTACGTACACTTGCGCGGTGCTCGCACTGGGCATATTCATTCACTTTTGTCGCTTGTTTACTCACACGTCAGCTGGTATGATGAGTATACAAGATAACATGATGCCACTCGACACATGACAAGTCAATCGGAGATTCAGGTAGAACCCGCCGCCACCCCCATCGTCCGGCGCAAGCTGGGCCACGAAGTGCAGCAGCGGCTATTGGCAGGGATTCGTTCGGGTACTTACCCGGTCGGCGAACTGCTGCCCTCTGAGCGCGAGCTGATGGCGCAGTTTGGCGTTGGCCGTCCGGCGGTGCGCGAGGGCCTGCAGGCCTTGGAAAGAATGGGGCTGATCGCGATCGTGCATGGCGAGGGCGCCCGTGTGCAGCCTTTGTCCGCCGATTCGGTGATCTCGCAGATCTCGGCCAGCGCCATCCATCTGCTGTCCGGCGACAGCCAGCTGCTCGAGCATCTGAAGGAAGCGCGCCTCGCGTTTGAGGTGGCCATGGCGCGTTCGGCGGCGAAGCGCGCTACCGATGAAGACATCGCTCGTCTGCGCGAGGCGCTCGACGCACATCGCGCCAGTTTCGGCGATGCAGCGCGCTTTCTCGAGACCGACCTCGCGCTGCACAAGATGATTGCCGCCGTGTCTGGCAATCCGGTCTATGTCGCGGTATCGCAGGCGATGCTGCAGTGGCTGCGCAATTTCCACGAAGACCTGGTGCGTGCGCCGGGCGCGGAAGAGGTCACGGTCGATGAGCACGCGCGCATGCTTGACTGCATCGCGCGCCATGATCCCGACGGTGCGGAGCAGGCGGTCAGGGAGCATCTGACGCGCGCCAACCAGAAGTACCGGACGGCCTGGTAAGCGACTTTCCCGCACGATGCTGACGCAACATGCTTGCGCATCGCCGACGGCAGTCGTTACGTCGTCCACGCCATCGCGCAAGACATCCGAACACCACTAACACGCTAGAACGGAGACAAACCTATGTCCCTCTTCCCGGGATTCAAGCAGAAGCGCATTCGCACCAGCGGCGCCACCATCAATGTCGTCACCGCTGGGCAGGGCGAACCGGTGCTGCTGTTGCACGGCTATCCGCAGACCATGGCTTGCTGGCACCAGATCGCGCCCGAGCTGGCCAAGGAATACACCGTGGTGTGCGCCGACCTGCGCGGCTATGGTGGCTCGTCCAAGCCGAAGGGCCTGCCGGATCACTCGAACTATTCGAAGCGCGAAATGGCGCTGGACATGGCCGAGGTCATGTCCAAGCTTGGTCATGAGCGCTTCCATCTGGTGGGGCATGACCGCGGCGCGCGCGTCAGCCATCGGCTCGCGAAGGATCATGGCGAGCGCGTGCAGACGCTGACCGTGCTCGACATTTCACCGACGCTGAAAATGTTCGAAAGCACCGACCTGAAATTTGCCACCGCCTACTATCACTGGTTCCAGATGCTGCAGCCGGCACCGCTACCGGAAAAAATGCTGCAGGGGATCGTGCCATTCAACATCCTCGGCATGGTGGGTCGTTCAGAGCCGGATCTGTCGGCCTTCTCGAAGGAAGCCGTGGCCGAGTATGTGGAGGCGTTCAAGGATCCGAAGGCGATTCATGCCAGCTGCGAAGACTACCGCGCCGCCGGCACCATCGACCTCGAGCATGACCGCAAGGACCGCCGCCGCAAGCTGAAGATGCCGGTGCTGGCGCTGTGGGGCAGGCAGGGCGTGATCAACCGCCTGTTCAACTGTCTTGAAGACTGGCGCGAAGTCGCCAGCGATGTGCGTGGCAAGGCGCTCGACTGCGGCCACTTCATCCCCGAAGAAAAGCCGGCCGAGACCCTGAAGGAAGTCCGCCGCTTCATCGCCCAGTATCCGCTGTAAGCCGGGACGGAGAAACCATGTCAGCCAATCCAAGGCACAAGAGCGCCGCGCTGCTCGACGGTCCCGACCGCGCCGTCGCGCGCGGTATGATGAAGGCAGCCGGCTTTACTGACGACGATCTGAAAAAACCGCAGATCGGCGTCGCCCATTGCTGGATCGGCACCATGCCGTGCAACCTGAACCATCGTGAGCTCGCGCAGCGCGTGATGGATGGTATTCGTGCTGCCGGCGGAACGCCGCTCGAGATCAATACCGTCGCCATCAATGATGGCATCACCACGGGCACCGAGGGCATGAAGACCTCGCTGGTCAGTCGCGAGCTGATCGCCGATTCGGTCGAACTGGTCGCGCGCGGTCACATGCTGGATGGTCTGGTGACGATCTCCGGTTGCGACAAGACCATTCCCGCGATGGCGATGGCGCTGGGCCGCGTGAACATACCGGGGCTGTCGTTCTACAGCGGCTCCATCCTGTCCGGCAAATGCACCAAGCCGTCGACGATGTTCGAAGGCCGCAAGCTGACTATCCAGGAAATCTACGAAGCAGTCGGCGCGTTCAACGCCGGGCGCATCGGCGCCGAAGAGCTGCGCGATGTCGAAGATCATGCGTGCCCGGGCGCCGGCGCCTGCGGCGGCCAGTTCACTGCCAATACCATGGCAACGGCGAGCGCGATGCTGGGCATCTCGCCGATGGGCTTCAACGACATTCCGGCCGTCGACCCGACCAAGAACGACGCGGCATTTGAATGCGGCCGCATGGTAATGGAACTGGTGCGTGCCGGCGTCACGCCGCGCGACCTGGTCACACGCGAGAGCTTCGAGAATGCGATCGCCGGCGTGATAGCGACCGGTGGTTCGACCAACGCGGTGCTGCATTTGCTGGCGATCGCGCACGAATTCGGCGTACCGTTGTCGCTCGACGATTTCGACCGCATTTCGCGCAAGATACCGGTGCTGGCCGACATGCGTCCCTGGGGCCGATTCACTGCGCCCGAAATGTACGAGGCTGGCGGCATGCCGCTGGTCGCCAAGCGCCTGCATGAAGGCGGTCTGCTGCACGCGAACGCGATGACCGTGTCAGGCCGCACGCTGGGCGAAGAAGCTCTGCGCGCCAGCGAGCAGGCAGGGCAGGAAGTGATTCGCCCGACCAGCGCGCCGATCAAGCCGCAGGGCGGTCTGGCCATTTTGCGCGGCAATGTCGCGCCGGGCGGCTGCGTCATCAAGCTCGGCGGACAAAAGAAGCAATTGCACCGCGGCCCGGCGCGCGTGTTCGAGACCGAGGAAGCGGCATTCGCCGCGGTCAAGGCCGGCACGATCCAGCCGAACGACGTGATGGTCTTGCGCAATGAAGGTCCGCGCGGCGGTCCCGGCATGCGCGAGATGCAGCTGGTGACCGGTGCGCTGCAGGGCGCGGGTCTGGGCGACTCGGTCGCGCTGATGACCGATGGCCGTTTCTCCGGCGCGTCGCACGGTTTCGTGATCGGCCACATCGTGCCTGAGGCGGTCGACGGAGGCCCGATCGCCGCGCTGCGCGACGGCGATTTGATCGAGATCGATGTCGAGAACCGCCGGCTGCAGGTGGAGGTATCCGACGACGAGCTGCGTGCGCGCCTGAAGCACTGGACGCCGCAGCCGCCGCGCTACACCCACGGCGTGCTCGCCAAATTCGCGCGCCTGGTCACCGATGCATCGCAGGGCGCGATCACGTCGGTCACGGCCCAGGCGCCGATCTATTCCACTTTTCATTCAACCCATACAAAGGAAACAACATGAAACCCACGGGCGTCAAACGTATCGGTCTGGTCAAGCGTCGCAAGGACATGACCTATGAACAATTCACCCAGCACTGGCTGACCGTGCATGCGGAGCTGTGCAAGAAGCTGCCGAACATGCGCCGCTATGCGGTGAACCTGGTGTCGCCGGAACAGGTCGAGGCCTTCGGCTATGAGGGCTTCTCCGAACTGTGGTTCGACTCGGCTGAGGCGCTGAAGGCCGCGCTCGAGAGCCCGGAGGGCAAGACCCTGCTGGCTGATCTCCCGAACTTCACCGACAGCATCAACCCGCTCGTGGTGAACGAATACCCGATGCTATGAGCATCGCTTTCGATGCAGCATCGGCCGACCGGCTGAAGGTCGGCTTCATCGGCACCGGCCGGCTCGGCAAGGCGCTCGCGCTGTCCTTCATGGACCGTGGCCTGCACGTGGCGGCGGTTGGCAGCCTGACGCTCGATGAGTCGGCGCCGCTGGCGGCGGCGATTCCCGGCTGCGTCAACAGCACCCCGCAGCAAGTGATCGACGCTTGTGACCTGGTGTTCGTGACCACGGTCGATGGTGCGATCGAATCGACTGCGAATGCCTTGCAATGGCGGGCCGGCATGGCCGCCGTGCATTGCAGCGGCGCGACCGAGGTGTCGGCGCTGGCCAAGGCTGCTGCCGACGGCGCGATGACGGGTGGCTTTCATCCGATGCAGACCTTCGGCGATCCCGAGGCTGCCCGCCGCTCGCTGCCCGGCTGCACGATCACGATCGAGGCCGAGCCGCCGCTGTATGGTGTTCTGCAGGCGATCGCGACAAGGCTTGAGTGTCGCGTGAACCTGCTGCCGGCCGGCATGCGTGGTCGCTACCATGCGGCCGCCGGCTACGCATCGCAGTTCATCAACGTGATCCTGCGCGAGGCATCGGTGATCTGGCAGTCGTGGGGTGCGAAAGAAGACGACGCAGTCGCTGCGCTGCTGCCGCTGGTGCAGGGCACGCTGGCGTCGATCGCCGGCGCCGGTCTGGCACGCGGCATGCCGGGACCGGTATCGCGTGGCGATATTGTGTCGATCGACAAGCACCTGGCGTCGCTGTCTACCCTGGATGCGCCGTTACAGCAGCTGTACCGCGACCTGTGCAGCCGCAGCATTGCGCTCGGTCTGGAAGCGGGTGGGGTGAATGCGGAGCAGGCGGAGAAGTTGCGGGCGATGCTGAGGGCGGGTGACTGAGGCTGGGGCGCTGCTTCTATGGCTGATCGGTTGTCCGACAGAGATCATGGTTTCGCGGCTGTGTTTTCAAGTAACCGGGACTCGAGTATGGCGATGACAGAAGTCAAGGTTTCGCGGCTGTCTTTTCAAGTAACCGCGCCACGGGCATAGCGACGATGGATCCCGGCCTGCGCCGGGATGACAGTTTTGAGTGCGGATATCTTTAAAATCGTCATCCCGGCGCAGGCCGGGATCCATGGCCGATGAACCTCGAACTAGCCTTGGGCGATCACGGCCGATCAACCTCGAACCATCCCCAGGCGATCGCGGTCAATCAAGCTCGAACCACCCCCAGGCATTGCGGTTGGTTCACCTGGCAATACCCGTCAGGTGTTCTGCTGCAGCTCCTCTGCCATCCAGTCCGCCAGTGCCTGCACGTCCGCGCGGCCACGCACATGGGGATTCATCCACAGCACCAGCCGGTACGGCCCGCGCAGGAAGCCGAACGGCGCGACTAGCCTGCCGGACTCTAGCGCGTCCAGCACCAGCATGCGCGGTACGTTGGCGATACCAAGACCGCAGGCGGCAGCTTGTATCTGCAGATAGAAGTGTTCGAAGATTTCCTGCGCCGACAGGTCAATGCCGTCGATGTCGGCTGCGCTCGCCCACTGCTGCCAGGCGAGTGGCCGGGTGCGCGTGGCCAGCAGCCTGGCGCGCGCGAGATCCTGCGGCTGGAGCAGGCCATGCTGGCGCAGGTACTCGGGGGTACACACCGGCCCGATCCATTCGTCGGCCAGGTCGCGCACGATGATGTCCTCCGGTGGCGAGATCATCGTGTTGCGGATCGCCACGCTGATGTTGTCGCGGATCGGGTCGCTGCCGCGATAGTTCATGTTGAACTGTAGCGGCATCTCCGGGTGCTGCTGCTGGAAGCGCGCGATGCGCGGCAGCAGCCAGAACATCATGATCGACTCGGAGCAGGAAATCGTCGCCGGCCCGGGTCGCACCTGCTCTACGCTGGCCTGAATCAGGCCGAAAGCTGTGGCCAGCCCTTCGGCCAGCCGCTGGCCTTCCGGCGTCGGCTCGCTGGTCTGCGCGCCGCGCTTGAGCAGCAGCACGCCGAGCGACTCCTCCAGCGCCCGCACGTGGCGGCTGATCGCGCCATGCGTGACCGCCAGCTCGTCGGCGGCCGCGCTCATGCTGCCAAGCCGGGCAACGGCTTCGAAAGCGCGCAGCGCGTGCAGCGAAGGGGTGGTCGTCATGCGTGTTCCGCTCCGGGGGTGTGAGCGAGGCTCAATGGGCCGGGAGTATAAATCGATTGTCTCGCGCGGCCGAGATTTCCTAACATGCCGGAATTCATATGGATTGTCTGGCGTCCCGACCGGAGGCCAGGCACAGGGCAAAGGCGCTGCCCGGGCACATGGACGGCGCAAGGGAGATTGACTTGATGTTACACAACGGTGCGGGCCGACGCGAAGAATTCCGCGCGCGCTATTTCCTGGAAAGCGCCGTGCCGCTGCAGCAGGCGGCCGAGGTCATCGCTGGTGAACAGTCGAGCGGTACCTTCCTGACGCTACCCGGGGAAACGCTGGAACTGAAGGAAAGATTCCGCGCCCGCGTCACGCGCGTCGACACGCAGCCGCCGACGATGGTGTCCTCGCTGCACAGCGCATGGGCCTCGCGCCATGCGTCCGATGCGTTGTATCACCGTGGCGAAATCGAGATTGCCTTCCCGATCGAGAATGTCGGCCCCAACCTGACGTCGCTGATGGCGACAATCGCCGGCAACCTGTTCGAGCTCGGTGAAGTCACTGCGCTCCGGGTGCTCGACATTGATCTCCCCGAAAGTTACGCGCGCCAGTTCCCCGGCCCGAAATTCGGTATCGAGGGCACACGGGAAAAAGCTGGCGTGCATGGTCGTCCCATCATTGGCACCATCATCAAGCCCAGCATTGGCCTGTCGCCGGAGCAGACTGCCCAGCTGGTCGATTCGCTGTGCGCGGCCGACATCGACTTCATCAAGGATGACGAGTTGATCGCCGACCCGCCGTATGCGCCGTTCGACGCCCGTCTGGCGGCCGTGATGCCGGTGCTGCACAAACATGCGGACCGTACCGGCCGTATGCCGATGTATGCGATCAACATTTCCGGCTCGATCGACGAGATGCGCCGCCGGCATGACGCCGTGGTCGCACAGGGCGGTACCTGCGTGATGGCGAGCGCGAACTGGATCGGCCTGTCCGGCCTGCAGGATCTGCGCGCGCATGCCGAGGTGCCGATCCATGCACACCGCAACGGCTGGGGAGCGATGACGCGCCATCCTGCACTTGGGTATGAATTCCGCGTGTATCAGAAGATATTGCGGCTGGCCGGCGCGGACCAGCTGCATGTCAATGGCGTGCAGGGCAAGTTCTGGGAGCCCGATGACTCCGTGATCGCATCGGCCGCAAGCTGCCTCGCGCCCTTCGCCGGCGTCAAGCCCATCATGCCGGTGTTCTCGTCTGGCCAGTGGGCCGGGCTGGCGCCGCTGATTCATGCAAAGCTGCACAGCGATGACCTGATGCATCTCGCCGGTGGCGGCATCATCGGCCATCCGGACGGTATCGCCGCCGGCGTGACCAGCATGCGTGAAGGCTGGGCGGCCGCGCGCGAGGGCATACCACTGGAACAGTATGCAGAGAGCCACCCCGCATTGCGCGCGGCGCTCGCCAAATTCGGAGGACCGAAGGCATGAGCCACGCCAGCCATCCGCTCAGGCTCGCCTTCTACGGCGATGATTTCACTGGCTCGACCGATGCGCTGGAAGTGCTGGCCTTAGCCGGTATGCAGACCGCGCTGCTGCTGAAGCCACCGACCCCGGAGCTGCTCGCGCATTTCCCGCCGCTGGATGCCGTCGGCGTAGCCGGTGACAGCCGGGCGATGACACCGGCTGAAATGGACGAGCATCTGCCGCCGGTATTCGCGGCGCTCGCTCAGTGTGGCGCACCGATCGTGCACTACAAGGTCTGCTCGACCTTCGACAGCGCGCCTGGCATCGGCAGCATCGGCCACACGATGGAGATTGCGCAGAAGATCTTCCGTAACCGTTTCATTCCCGTCGTTGGCAGCACGCCGGCGCTGCAGCGTTACTGCCTGTTCGGCCATCTGTTCGCGCGCTCCGGCACTGACGGTCGCATGTACCGTATCGATCGTCATCCAATCATGAGCGTACATCCCGTCACGCCGGCGGACGACAGTGACCTGCAGGTGAACCTGCAGCGTCAGGGCGCGCTGTCGGTGGCGCGACTGGAATTTCCGGCGATCGAGCCCGGCCTGGCATCGGCCGTCGCCGCGCTGCAGGACGTGCTGTCGGGTCAGCCGCAGGCCGTGCTGATCGACAGCGCTTCAGAGCGGCAGCAGACCACGGTCGGCGGTCTGCTGGACGGACTGGCGCAGCGGGAAGCACCGCTGTTCACTGTCGGCCCGTCCGGTGTCGAATATGCGCTCACCCAGTGGTGGCGCGAACGCGGCGAGCTCGGAGACAGCGATCCTGCGTATGAGCATTTCGACGCGGCCGAACAGGTGCTGGCGATCTCGGGCAGCGCATCGAAGCTGTCAATGCAGCAGATCGATGCGGCGCTGGCCGCCGGCTTTTACGGCGTGGCTGTCGATGCTGTCGCCCTGCTTGATGACACTCGCTGGAGCGAGGCCTCGCGCGCGCTGATCGCGGATGTGCTGGCTGCGCTGTCGTCCGGACGCAGCGTGATCCTGCATACCGCACGCGGCCCCGATGATCCGCGCATCGAGCAGACGCTGGACGCGCTGCGCGCGCGCGGCTGGAGCACGGAACGCGCACGCCAGGAAGGCGGCCGTCTGCTCGGCCAGCGGCTCGGCGAAATCACGCGCTCGTTACTGCAACAGCATCCGTTGCGGCGGTTGCTGTTGTCCGGAGGTGATACCTCCAGCCAGGTTACGCAGGTGCTGGGGCCGGACGGTCTGGTGGTCGCTGCGCGGCTGACGCGCGGTGCGCCGCTGTGCCGCTTCGTCGCACCCGGCCAGTCGTGGCTCGACGGCGTGGAGGTGGCGCTGAAGGGCGGTCAGATGGGCGACGCCAGCTTCTTCGAGACCGCGCGCGTCGGCACAAGAAAGCCGGGCTGAAGCACCTTATCCCTATCCATTTCCAGCAGCGCTTCGACAAGAAGCATGAAGACCGGTCACAAGCCGGTCGATATTCAGAGGAGTAAGCAATGACAAAGATCGTAATCCTGGGCGCAGGCGGCAAGATGGGCTATCGCTGCTCGTCGAACCTGGTCGACGCACCGTGGCAAGTGTCGCATGTGGAAGTGAGTGCCGCCGGACAGGAGCGCCTCAAGCCGCTCGGTATTACCTGCCGTTCGGCCGAGGAGGTGCTGCCTGAAGCCGACGTGGTGATCCTGGCCATTCCCGACAACGTGATCGGTCGCGCAACGCATCAGCTGGTCGACCTGTTCAAGCCGGGTGCGATCCTGATCGCGCTCGACGCTGCCGCGCCGTTCGCCGGCGAGCTGCCGGCGCGTGAAGACCTGTCGATTTTCGTCGCTCACCCCTGCCATCCGTCGATCTTCAATGACGAGACCGACCCGCAAGCGCGCCGCGACTACTTCGGTGGTGTGGCCGCCAAACAGAGCATCGTCTGCGCACTCATGCGCGGGCCGGAAGCGCATTACGAGCTGGCCGCCGAGGTTGCCAAGCGTATGTATGCACCTGTGATCGAAGCGCATCGCGCCACGGTCGATCAGATGGCGATCCTTGAGCCAGTGCTGTCCGAGACGATCTGTGCGACCTGCCTGACCGTGATCCGTGAAGCGACCGATGAAGCGGTGCGCCGTGGCGTACCGAAACAGGTTGCGCATGATTTCATCCTCGGTCACCTGAACGTCGAGCTGGCGATCATTTTTGACCAGATGCCCGGCGTGCGCATGTCCGACGCGGCCAACCGCGCCGTCGAACGCGCGAAGAAAGAGATCTTCGTACCCGACTGGAAGAAGGTGTTCGAGCCAGCGGCGATTGAGGAAAGCATCCGCATGATCACTCAGGTCGAGGCCTGATCGAGCCTTATCAGACAGAGCAAGGAGCCGCAACATGTTGAAGAAGCAGGTAGCCCAGGGTGAACTGGGCAAGGTGATCCTGATGGACTCGATCACCAAGGTATCGAAGGAAGACGAAGGACAGGTCGTGGTGTCGGCCTCGCACGGCGGCAGCAGCTCCGGTGAGTTTGCGCTCGAAGTGCCGTTGAAAGCGGTGTTCTTCAATGACGCCGGCGTGGGCAAGGAAAACGCCGGCATCGCGGCACTGCACATGCTGCAGGAGCGCTCGGTCGCGGGCGGCACGGTGTCGCACCTGAGCGCGCGCATCGGCGACTCCCAGGACATGTGGGACCACGGCGTCATCTCGCATCTGAACGATGCGGCACGCGCGCTGGGTCTCGTTGAAAACCAGCGGCTCGACCAGGCGCTCACCCGCCTGATCAAGGCCTGACCGGAAGGCTGCAGGCCATCCGCACGAATCATCGTGTCGAAGGTGGGCCCCCGACCTCCCTTCGCGATGTACCACCCGAAGTACAGATCCTGAAATAACAAAGGAGATATCTTGAAAGCAAAAATCTTGAGCCTTGCTCTGGCCGCTTCGGTCGGTGCCGGCTTCGCTTCGGCCGCCATGGCTGCAGGTCCGACGATGGCCGATCTTGCGAATGACGCGAAGACCGCCAACAACATCACCACCTACGGCATGGGTTACGGTCAGCAGCGTTTTTCGAAGCTGAACCAGATCAACCGCAGCAATGTGAAGAATCTGGCGCCGGTCTGGACGCTGTCGCTGGAGTCCAACCAGCCGCAATCGCAGCAGCCGCTGCTGATCGACGGTGTGCTCTACCTGCCGACCGTGAATGCCACGCTGGCTGTGGACGCCATCACCGGTAAGCAGCTGTGGAAGACCCCGCTGGACCTGCCGGAAGACGTGTACAACGCGGTTTGCTGCGGCAACCACAACCGTGGTGTGGCGGCGCATGAAGGCGTGATCTACCGCACCGTGATCGATGCATCGATCATTGCGCTGGACATGAAGACCGGCAAGCAGCTGTGGAAGACGGTTGTTGAGGATTACAAGCAGGGTTACTCGCTGACGGTCGCTCCGGTGATCGCCAATGGCGTGCTCATCACCGGTATCTCCGGCGGTGAATACGGCATCCGTGGTTTTGTGGATGGCCATGACCTGAAGACGGGCAAGCGCCTGTGGCGTCGTTTCACCACCGCCGCTCCGGGCGAGCCGGGCGGTGATACCTGGCCGGGCGACACCTACAAGCGTGGCGGCGGCTCGACCTGGATCACCGGTTCGTATGATCCGGAACTGGACCTGACGTACTGGGGTACCGGCAACGGCGGTCCGTGGAACCCGGCGTTCCGTGGCGGCATGGACAACAAGTACATTGCTGCAGTAATCGCGATTCGTCCGAAGACCGGTGAACTGGTCTGGCACTATCAGTGGTCGCCGAACGATGCGTATGACTACGACGGCGTCAACGAGAACGTGCTGATCGACATCAAGGTCGACGGCAAGAACCGTAAGGCAATGGTGCATGCGGACCGTAACGGCTTCCTGTATGTGCTCGACCGCACCAATGGTCAGCTGATCGCCGCGAACAAGTTCGTCGACCGCGTGGACTGGGCCAAGGGCATCGACCTGAAGACCGGCCGTCCGATCGACAGCGACATGACTGCGCGTCATCGCAAGTCGCTGGTGATGGAAAAGGCGGATGAGGTCTGGCCGTCGGCACTGGGCGGCAAGAACTGGAGCCCGATCGCCTACAACCCGGAGACGAACACCGTGTTCGCCAACACGCTCAACTTCGGCATGTCGTATCGCCTGGTCGAGCAGGAATGGAAGCGCGGCCAGTTCTACATCGGCATGGACTTCACCGGCTTCTCGTACGACTCGAAGCAGCCGCGTGGCTACCTGAAGGCGATGGATCCGCTGACGGCGAAAGAGAAGTGGCGGGTGCCGCTGGCGATCCCTTACTTTGCGGGCGTGATGGCAACCAAGGGTGGCCTGGTGTTTACCGGCTCGATGACGGGCGAGTTCATTGCCTATGACGACCGCAGCGGCAAGAAGCTGTGGCAGTTCCAGACCGGCTCGGGCATCGTGTCGATGCCGATCACCTGGGAGAAGGACGGCAAGCAGTATGTAACCGTCGCTTCCGGTACCGGTGGCGTGTATGCCCTGTACTCGGGCGACGAGCGCCTGAAGAACGTGCCGACTGGTTCGTCGCTGTGGACCTTCGCACTGGCCGACTGATTGAAAGCTGATTGATTCGGCCGTAAAGCAACAGGCATTGGCGCGGCTTTCGCCAATGCCTGTTTTTTCATCCGAAAACATTTTTTGCAGTAAGTAGGTGTAACCGTCGTATCAAAGCAATCGCTGTAGAGAGACTTTAATTACCAATGAAAAATCTGATCCCCCATGCCCTGATGTCCACCCTGATGCTGTCGGCCGCCGTGCTGATTGCGCCCGCCCACGCTGACGATGCCAACCCCTGGGGCAGTGATGGACGTCCGGCCGAGTTCACGCCGGAGCGTATTGAGAAAGGGCGCGTGATGTACAAGCAGCTCTGCCTGCGTTGTCATGGGCCGGAAATGGTGGGAGGCAATAATGCATTCGACCTGCGCGGGTTCCCGCTGGATGATCGCGCACGTTTCTTTAACTCGGTGATTAATGGCAAGCGCGCCATGCCGCCGTGGAAAGGCATTTTGTCCGAGGAAGAGGTCGGTATTCTGTGGGCCTATGTAGGTACGCGCGGCGGCAAACTATGAAGGCCGTTCTGAGTGCGCTGGTCGCTTGCCTGATGGCAGGATCGGCCGGCGCTGCCGAGCCGGTGACCGTTTGCCTGAACAAGGATAACCAGCCGTTTTCTTCGCTGAAAGACGGCAAGGAGAACGGTTTCGATGTGGCGGTCGCCCGTGCCGTGGCGCAGCAGCTGAATCGCCCGCTCGAGATCAAGTGGTATCAGAAAGAGCGCCGCAGCCGCGGGCCGGTGTCGCTGAAGACGAGCGTGCTGGTCACTTCTGGTGTCTGCCAGCTGGTCGGCGGCTTCCCGCTGGTCCAGTCCTCGCTGGAGCGGCCATCAGGCAACGACGAGACGACACTGCCACCGGTTGACGGTCTGTCAGATGAAAATCGCCAGAAACCGGTGAAAGCCGCTCAACTGGTGGGCGGTGGCGCCTATCACTTCGCTGGTGTGACGCCGGTCCTCGGGCCGAAGGTGCAGGGCGAGATCAAGGTACTTGATGACCTGCGGCCGTATCGAATCGGCAACCGGCCTGCGTCTATTGGTGATTTGATTGTCATGGCCTACAAGCAAGGACTCTTGCTGAAAAATGTGTCGCACGTCGATGTGCGCGATGAGCCTTTTGAAGCTATTGCGCGCGGCGACTTCGACGCCACCCTGATCGAGGCTCACAAGTTTGATATTTTCCGTGCGGAAAATCCGCAGACAGCGCTGCGGCCGTCCGGGCTGATGTTGCCTGTGGGATTCAATATCGGCTTCGTCACGACCGAACAGCACGCAGCGCTGATGAAGGCGGTCGATGCGGCTATCGCCGACCTGGTGAGGAAGGGTTTCGTCGCGCAGGCCGCGCAGCAGGCTGACCTGACCTGGAGTGCGCCGCAGCAACCGGCGATACGCACCGGTTTGGGGCTTGAAAACTTCGTGAAGTGATCGTGAACCGGCCCGAGGTCGGGCTGGAGAGCGAAGTATTTATTGAGCTTAAATCAATTGTTCGGTCAAGCAATTTGCCTATGGGCGCTGATGCTTTATGCGGTTTCTTGATTTTGCGAAATAACGGTGTTATATAGACACGGCGGTGAGGTGTATCGTCTAAAAACGCAAAGTTTTTATTCGATGAAGAACACAAGCGGGAGTAAAAAAACGTGCTTCGATGCGGCCCCAAGAAAACCGCACGATGGCGCAAAAAGATCCAGCATGCCGGCCATGCGGGGTCGTTAGAAAAACTAATGAGCGATCATTGGCTTAACTTGCAGTGAAACCAGAAAGAGGAGAGTAAAACCATGGCAATCAGTTTCAATCTGAACGGCTCGACGGTTTCCGTCCAGGCCGAGCCGGACA